>Ga0255751_10001611_pt1 | contig 21387 bp, 14 predicted proteins | sample 071ome_20_FD_179951 | JGI IMG/M metagenome (GOLD analysis project Ga0255751, IMG submission 179951) | Coastal salt marsh microbial communities from the Groves Creek Marsh, Skidaway Island, Georgia - 071412BT metaG (version 2) | ecosystem: Environmental > Aquatic > Marine > Intertidal zone >...
CTATCAGTAACTTTTTCAGAAAAGTTCATGTGCAGCACCGCACCGCTCTTTAAAGCAGTTCTTTCAAAACGATTCAAAGCCTTAACATTTTTATTTGGGAAATTAGATTTAAATAACAAATTAGATATAGCATCAGGCAGCGTTGCCTTTTGAACAAAAAATCCATCATTAATAATATACTCAGAAGCGAACTTAGTCCAATCACTTGTTGATGCACCAACAGTCATGCTTGAGGTAGAAGAAGACCACTCATCAACATAAGACTCAGTATAAGGAATGTATTCAAAAGACTCAAATCTAACCACAGCTCCAGCATCGTGACTTCTAGCAATGGAATTATTGTAACCTCTCTGCGAGATTATAAGGTTAGTTCCATTGTCAGTAGAGTCAACCAAAACATACTCACGATTCTCATTATCAGGATCTATAACGACAACATACTCATTACCACTAGAACCAGCAGGCAAGTCTTCAACATTAGTAATAGAAATAGTTGTGTCAGAGTTAGAAATAGAACTCCTTAAAAGTTTATCAATGTACAAAGAATCAGTTTTTTGAATCTGCCAGCCCACAGACGACAGAATCTTAACATTCTTCTTCATATAAGGACCGTACTCAGAAGATGATGAAAATACACTATACTTTTTACCTGTATTATCAAAATCCACACTAACTGAACCCGAAGCAGAACCGGCTATAGGAAGCTCAGTAGCATGCAAATCCCTAGTCTTATCATAACTAAAACTGACCACATCGTCAGAAACATCAACTTGGTATATAGGATTTACTTCCTGAATTCTAGCATAATCTTGAGGATTTCTTGTGCTTAGAATTGTTAGTCTAACCTTATAAATAGTATCTTTAGCTTGAGAACTACCACTATATGAAGTTAGCAAATCCGGTAAATGATGATCGTAATAATATGAACTTGACGGCATTGTCACAATCTCGTTATACCAAGGATCTGCAATTGAGGTACCCAAAGAATTTTTAGCCCAAACTTCCAACTGGTAGGTATGAACTTGACCGTACAGCTCAGAAGTTAAGACTCTAATTAAATTACACTTCCTATCATCAAACTCAAATTCAACCTGCGGACTGACAGAAAAAGAATAACCGCCATAAGTAGGATGCAAAGAGGCAGTCGAAACAGCACCAGACCACCACCCAAACTCATAATTATCAACAAGATTATTAGGCATAACATACCAAGAACCATCAGCTCTAATAACATTACCATCAACATCTTTTGCATCAGCGACACCCCAAGCATAAGACTGCCTCTCAAAACCATTCATCATCTGTTCAGCAGTAAAATAATACCCAAGAGAACCGACCGCTGTACTCGAATGCCGATGTTCAGTGTTAATAGAAGTCGAAAGCCCAGTAGTGTGCTTGCTTTCAACCCAATTAACAAGAACTTTTGGTTTTATAAACTGCGCTGGAGAAGAGATTTTTTGATCAAATGTTTCACTAAAAGTTTTACCGTAAATATCAGATGCAATCATTAGACCTCCTCCAACTGAAGCTGACAGTCCCACAAGTATACACCATTAGACACATCTCTTCTTATCAGATTCTCCGAATACCCCGTGACCATAACGGTATAAGAGTCTTCTGAATATGGAGTTTCCCCATCCGTATCAAAATTCAAAATCTTTACAGTATGCACATCTGGATCGGCAGCTATGCTTTGAATCTTATTCCTACCAAACCTTAAATCGGCAGTATCATCCCTTTCACCCGGTAAATAACTCCAACTAATATCAAAAGTTCTACGTCCATTAGCATTTTTGTAATACCTAGACTTAGAAGATTCCCAATTGACATTCTCTACAAAGGACCTAACAACGTTTGTAGTCATCTTTCTATTGTGCTCAGACAAAGGCATATTGTCAATCACAACAAGAGTTCTAGGTGTTCTGACATCCTCCCCAGTCCTTGAAGCATTGAACGCAGTTGCGCCTGCCCACAAAACTCTTGTAGAAATATTTATCGAAGATGCGGCCCCCAAAATCTCACGACCAATCGTTGTCACAAAAACAGTTTGATCTAAAGCTGCACCGGCGAGCAGTATCTCCAGCGCAGTAGCAGAAAGATCACCAGAACCGGAAGTTGAACTAGAACCCTTAGCAAATTTCAAAGCAACAGCAGACACATTAGAAGATATAACAATCGAAGAAGACCCTAAAGCAAACTTCAGAGAAACCGCAGACAAATCGACATCACAAGTAGTGATTGCAGTAGAAGCAAGCAGAATCTCCAAAGCAGTCGAATTGACAGTAAGCGAGCCAGAAGTAGACAAAGCAATTGCAGGTATCTTCAAAGCATCAATGGTCGTAGTTACAGAACCACTTAGAGCAGAATCAATAAGCTGACCTCTTCTCCCAACAACCGTCAAATTTGAAGACACAGAAATGGCAGACGACCCCAACAACACCTCTGTTCCAACAACATCAGCAGAAGAAGTTACTGCAATCCCAGATGCCGCCTTCGCAAACTTCAAGCTTGTAACAGTTGCAGAAGACTCACCATCAATAAAGACTATGCCTTTAAGAACCTCTGTAGCTACCGTAACAGTTCCAGCATCACCATCAAGATCAGGCTGAATTAGTAAAATCTCTCTTGCAACAGCGGTAACTGACGACTGAGCAGATAAAGAAGCAGAAGCGAGAGAGGCTTTAACCGCCACAACGGTTACAGAACCTTCACCGCTAGCTATAATCTTAGGATAATCAGGATCATTACCATAGAAATCCGTAGAACCCGGCTTATAGCTAAACGAATAAGTAGATCTATTCCAACTACCCATTACGCCTCCTCTACACTAAAGCTCAAATTATAATAAATGCATTGTGAAACAGGATCTCTTCTAAGAATAGTCTCACTATATTGGTCAATAAAACCATAAAACTCAACATCAACCCCATTCGGATCATCACGATAATTCACCAAAATCTTAGGAGGAGACTTAGTAGCCAAACTATAAATATAATCCCTGGCTTTTCTTGAATCAAAAGCATGAGACTCACCAGAAGGAATATAGTTGTACTGAACCTGAAGACTCTTCTTGTTACGACTGAAAAACCTTTTCTGACGGCCCGCAGAAGTCTCCACGTTTGAAGCATTAATTGTTTCAGATGAAGAGAACTTAGCACCACCAACAGTCAACTCTTGACCATCTAAACTTAAAAACTTAACATAAGCCATTAGAACGAAGCTCCCTTGTAAGTAGTGTAGATCGGATCAGTTATACCGTATCTACGGTCATCAGTTCTCTTATGGTTAATATTGTAATCTTTAAGCATCTTCCTAAACCACTCATCCTCACCGATAAAATTATCAACATAGATATTTGTTGTGTTGTTAGTATTGTAGCTATTTACAATGCCAGCACCCTTGCCATAGTCAGGTCTTGGAATACCAAACTTGATATCTCTTGTATCAGGTAAGTAAGGCAAAGTGCTAATACCACCACCCATATTCAATCTTTGCTTATTAAGAGACTCAAGAATTTTAGAAGTCAAACCAATTCTATCAACAGCAGCCTTATTAAGAACATACTCGCCACCATGAAGAATAGCAGGAACAGCAGTGCTGCCGAAGCCCGGAACAGCAAAGCCACCAACACCATAACTAGCAACTCCACCCTTACCATAAGGAACAATACCACCCTTAGCACCAACAAACTGGCCTCCAGTGCCAAAGAAACCTTGACGGAACAACTTATCGAAGTAAGCCTGCAATTGCGCCTTCATCGCACCCTGCGGAAGTCTAGCAATCTCCTTATTGATCTTCTCCTGCTTCTCCGCTAAAGTATCTGACTTATTAAGAGTTCCGGTGATGTTCAAAATGTTCTCTTTCATGGCTGCAACAGCACGATTCATATTGTCAGCAGAGCCACCGAATGCCCTTCCGTAACCACCACGATCAACCTTAGCAAACAGAGCATCCTCAAGAGCCTCAGACAACCAGTCACCACCAGAAGTAACATCAGTCAAAGAAGTACCAATAGTGTTAATACCTCCAGCAGCACCAGAAGTAGCTGCCTCAATCTTAGCCATAGAAGTAATAATATTCTTTGTCAGCTCATCCATACCATCAGCAATATCATCCACAATGCTATTGGTCGAACCAAGCATCTTGGCATACTCTCTCTGAATAATCAGGTTAGCTTCAACAAGAGCATCTTCCATGATGCCATCAGGATCAAATGCTTCAATAGCATCATTCATTTCCTGAATAACAGGTTCAATTTCATCCGTAACTATTGCATCAAATGCAGCACCAATAGCTGTTCCCACAGCAGTGACTTCGCCAGAAAGACCTTGCAGATAGCCTTCAGGATCAGTGAACTGATTATTAATTCCAGACAACATCGCAGCAGTTGCCCCAAGAATCGTATTTGGATCATTAGCACCAGACTCAAGACCAAATATGTCTTTAGCACTCTGAACCAGCTCATTCAGTGGAGTTTCAAAGAACCCAACCGTTGGGTCTGTGTACTGATTAATCAGATCAGGTATTGCAGTGTAATAATCTTCGAAGGCGCTGAGCATGTCCTCAGAAGCAAGCTGAGCCTCACCAACAATAGCTTGGAACTGAGCCTCAAGCTCTTCCTGATTGTAAGTACCATGCTTACCAATTTCTTCAACAAACTTCTCAAAATTAGAAATAATCTCATCAAAAGTCTTAGCAGCATCTTCCTTTTGACGTTCAAGAATTGCACGAACAATATCCCTCTGCCTCTGCTGCTCTTCCCTTACACGATCTCTACTAATCTTCTTATCTTCAGCAGCATTATCAGCATCAGTCTTTCTCTGCTCAAGATCCATCATACGAGCATCATCAACACGACCCTCATAGATTGCTAAAGCACGATTTCTTCTATAATTCTCCTGCTGCAACGCACGATCACGCATCCTCTGGCGATCCTGCTCAATACGCTCCTGCTCCTTAAACAGATCCTGCTCTGCTTTCTCCAAAGCATCAATCGCAGCAATCTGCTCATCAAACACCGACAAATAAGCATCCTTCTGATTCTGAAGTTGCTCAGTCAAATCACTCTTAAGTTTCGAAATAGCATTACCCAAAATATCAACAACAGCATCAATAAACTTCTGAGCACCATCAAGCAAAGCATCCTTAACAGAATTTGCGGCATTCTCAGCATTCTCAGTTAACGACTCACCACCGGCATCAATAGCCTGAGCATAAGCATAACCAATATCTTCCGACAACTCCCGAATGTCTCTAACAGTATCACTCTCAACCTTAAACGGAAGGGCATCAAAAGAAACACCATACTTTCTTTCAAACTCAGCCCTTGCCTCTTCTTTCTTCTCAGCAATACTTGCAATAAACTCATCAAACTTTTCATTACTAAACTCAATAGCACCATCCAAGAACTGATCAATCTTCTCCTGAAGACCGCTGCCCTCATACTCAGGAATATCAAGATTAGCAAGGAAGCCAGACAGACCGCCCGTGACATTATCCATGTCACCACCCTCACCAAACAACCATTCATTAATCTGATCAACAACATTACCCTTGCTGCCAGACAAAGCGTCCTCAATAGACTGAGACATCGAATCTTTCCAACCCTCAACAGTGTCTGAATCAAAAACCTGAGTCAACGCATCTGAAGCGTCATCAAACCCTATATCCATAAACTTATTAAGATCATCCTCTAGACCGCCAGTAAATTCAGTAAATGCGTTATTGTTCCAATCATATTCAAGCAACGAATCCAGCGCATCCCCCACCAGACCCGCTCCAGCGCTAACTCCACGCGCAATACCATTGGCAAGACCATCACCAATATCAATTCCGGTTGAATATTCAAAACCTTTAGACGCATAATAAGTAGGGTCAAGCCACTTCACCCAGCCACCAACCTTTTCAGCAGCAGCCTCAAGGAACCTAGCAAGAAGAACGATCATTTCACCAAGAATCTTTCCAAAGCCCGGAATCAAATTAACAAGGGTGAATAGAATCTTAGTAACAAGTTTTCCAGTCATCTTTACAGACCACAGTTGGAACTTAGCCCAAGCTTCAAGCATGGCAAAAACAATATCAGGAATATATGTAGGTAGGCTAAACAATATATCAGTAATCTTTAAAATAGCTATTGCAAAATACTTAACCAAAGTAGGACCAAATGTTTGAGAAACAAATTCCAAAATCTTACTAAACATCGAGACAGCTTTAGGAATAAATTCCTTAAGCTTTGTAAGCATAAACGCAATCAAACCTTTCCAAATTGGAGCAAGAATCTGAGTGACGCTCATCATATAAAGCTTAATACGATCCATCGCCCGACCAAATGCCTCGCTAGACTTCTCAGATTCACCAGAAATCAAAGCACCAATACCTTTAAAGATATCCGAAACAATGTTGATTAACTGCCTCATTGCACTCACGGCTTTATCGACAAACTTCTTGAACCCTTCAGATTGAGTCAATCTTTCTATTGCACCCGAAATCTTTTCAATACCAACAAGAACAAGCGCAGACAAGTTCGAGAAAGCACCACCAGCATCATCAGCACCAGAACTAAGCCCAAACAAGCTTGCAATACCTTTAGCAAACGGAGTAAACAAAGCGGTAAGAGCAGCCTTCAATTTAGCAACAGCAGCACTAAAACGCTCCTTCAAACTAACCGCTCTTTCTTCAGCATCACCAGTTGCCTTAAATGCCGTTGTAAGCCTCTTAATTGCAATAACAACAGCAACAAGACCGGCAATAGCAGGACCAAATATCAAACCAGCAGTAACAAGCTTAGTAACTTTCTTCAGCACACCAAACATTGACTTACCAATTGTAACAACAGTGCTAACCACCGTTTTGGCAAGCTGGCTTGCTGCCGTCATCAAACCTTTAACAAGATCAGTCGCAAGTTTAACAATACTCTTAAACACATTACCAATAGCTTTACCAATCTCAAAAAGACCACCCATGTTCTTTTGAAGCATCTGAATGACACCAGCAGCAATTTGAACAGGAGCCTTGATCAGAGAACCCAGCAGTTTAACGCTATTACCCAAAGTTGTAAGAATAGTCTTGCCCAAAGTCCTAGCAGTATTCAAAAGACCCTTTTGAGCAGTAAACACACCGCCCCAACCCTGCGTCACCATAGCCTTAGTGCCAGCAATTGACTCAGAGAAAGCCGTTCTAAAGATCTGACCACGACCAAGAGTCGTGCCTGCTTTTTGAGCAGCAGCCTGCATCTGAGCAACCCTAGCTGTGCTCTTAGCCGTAACCAAAGCAGAACCAATAACAGCAATAGCCTTACCTGTTTGGAAAGCAATCTTTCCGACAGCAACCCCCGCAGCAGCCGACAACTTCGCAAATGATAAACCAATCTTAAGAGCAGACTTGCCGATAGTCAATCCAGCAACACCAATAGTTTTACCAACATTCCAACCTTTAATGGCAATATTCTTTGCAGCAACAGCAGCAGCCTTGCCCTTCTGGAGCATCACCTTGCCGACCGTCTTCAAGAAATTAAGAACACTAACTGTATAACCCCTGATGGCGGAAAGTGTGCTAACAGCAAAAGCCTTAATTGCAGCAGCCTTAGCTTTAATAAACCCTGCAATTTGCACAGCCTGTGCCTTAATCGACTTGGCAGCCTGAATAGCAGCAGTCTTCACATACGCAGCAGCAGCCTTAGCAGAAGATGTTATATAAGCAACAGCAGCCTTAGCAGTAGATTTCACATAAGCAGCAGCAGACTTAGCAGCAGCACGAATCATGGCAGGAGCATCTTTTAGGAACTGCGCAACCCTAAGCGCCCCTTGCTTAATTGCTTTAGCCATATTAATAAATGAAGTCTTAACGCTTATAGCAAAAGCTTCAACAGCATTAGCAGCAGAAAGAACACCATTAACGATAGCAACCTGAAGAATTCGAACCTTCCTGACAGTCTCAGCAACAAATGCCTCAATAGAGTTTCCTACCGAAATAATGTTGTTAATGACTGCAACCTGTGCGAGCCTAATTCTACTCATCGCTCCAGCAACTTTAGCTTTAGCCGCAGCAAAAGCCTTCCTCAATCCGACAGTATGCTTATCAAAGAAAACACTCAGAGCAAACATGATTGAACCCGGATTTTCAATCAAACTATAAACAGCCCTACCGAAAGAAGTAACCTTGGCTTTAAGCAGCCTTCCAGACTTAAGAATCATAGTTCTAGCCTTGTCAGCATAAAGAGACAGCAACAAGAACATGCTGGCCGGATCAGTCATCAACTGACCAATTCTATAGCCAGCCACCTTAACGGCGTTATAAGCCCTTTGAGCCATTGCTTTAATAGGAGCAAGACGCTCACGAATACGAGCCTCAAGCTCCCACAGAGCGGTAAACAGATTAAAGAAGAACTGATCAACTCTAGCACCAGCATAGAAAATGGCAGCAGCAGCCTGTCTACCAGCAATCCTGACCCCACCAACAATCTTTATAGCTGTTGCTCCAATAAATTTATATGTAGCCTCAATACCAGCGCTGATAGAAGCCGCAATTTTAGCCCCAGTGTCCTTGATGAAAGCTACGGTTTTAATTCCAGCATTCTTGATAAAAGACACAAAGGCTGTTGCAGCAGTCTTAATTGAAGTAACAATCTTAACTTGAGCAGCTTTAATAGCCGCAGACGCTTTAGACGTAACAGCCCTAATAGCAGCCATAGCTCTACCCACAACAGCCTCAATCTTGCGAGAAGTCTTAGTTGCACCAATAGCAATCTGAGCATCAGCTATAGCCATCGAAGGCTCAGAAACAGCCCTAACGGTTGCAGCACCAAAGACCTTTACAGCACCAGCAGTAAGAGTCGCACCAGCCTTAACTTGAGCAATAACTGGCTTAGAAGCCGCAACAACAGCAGCAGTCGCCTCTTGAACAACAACAGGGGCATCCAAAACAACCGCTTTACCAACAGCCCTGTTATAACCAGAAATAGACTTCCTTACAGCACCAAAACCTGACTTGATAGCATTCAAACCAGACTGAGCAGCTGTCTTAACAGAAGCAACTGCATTCTTAAACATGCCCGGAATAGATTTAACAGCACCAACAACAGTCGTGTAGTATCCACGAACAGTATTGGCAACAGCAACAGCTCCGGCTTTAAGCGACTGGAGACCCTTAACAGCGTACCCCTTAATAGTATTTGCTGCTCTTACAAGGAAAGCAGCAGCAGCCTTGATACCATCACCAGCAGCTTTCAACACTTTTCTAATTTGATCAGCAAGGAACGAAGCAAAGACCTTAAGTTTATCAACACCAGCAGCAACAACCGCTCTAACTTGAGCAGCAGCACGCAAACCAAAAGCTTTAACCTTGACAAGCCCAGACATGACAGCAGCTGCAATATTCTTCGCTGCCACCGCAAGTCTTGCAGTCAAAGACACAAAGAAATCTTTAATATTGACCGCAACAGAAACTATCTTCTTAATAACATGGCCAGCAAAAACCTTAATCTGACCAGCAAGATAGCTTGCAGCAGCCTTAATCTTGGCACGGAAACCCGGAGGCAACAAAGTATTAGTAATAACCTTTAATTCTTTACCAATCTTAGCCCACTCAGTAACAAGAACTTCTCCACTCCAAATACCCTTAAGATCAATAGCCTGAGCCAGACGACCAGCACTCACCTTTGGTATCTTCATAGCGCCAACAGCACGACCAGCCAAACGACCAACACCACCACCAGCCTTCTTAACAGCACCAGTCAACCTAGGAGCCATCTGAGACAACAACGATGCGCTCTCCCTACCAAAATTACTAAACCAATTACCGACACCACGAACACCTGCACCCAAAGCAGCCGCACCAGCTACAACCTTATCTTTACCAGCTTTAAGCTTTGTACCAATACCAGCAATAAAACCAGCTTTTCCAATCTTTCCAAACTGCGTCGCTATAACATTCAACAAAGCAACAGCAGCCCCTCCGCCTTTGGCAATAGCCTTCACAGCAGTAGCACCAGCCAACTTCAAAGGCGGAATGAACACAGCAGCAGTAGTACCAATCTTCTTAAACTCATCCCTGCTCTGATCGATAGCAAACTTGATTCTGCCACTCACCTTCGCAACATCATAAGTAAACTCACCCACTGACGCATCAACAACCTGACTCATCACCGCAAATGAATTCGCAATATCAAATGGATCAATATCATCAATCGCCTTAACAGCAACCGCTGTAGCACCTGCTGCTTCAGCCTTAGCCTCATCAACAGCAACACCCACACCCTCACCAAGCAAACCAACCGCAACCGCCAAGGCATCCAAATCATCTTGAACCTCTTGAACAGACTTAATCGTAACAGGAACAGCCTCAACAACAGACTTAGTAGCACCACCAAGACCCGCACAAATCGTTTCTGCACCAGCAGTCAAATTCAAAGCAAGCTGCTCAACCTCACCACCAACATCAGTAACAGCATCAACTGCAACCGCCGACGCTGCTGCTGCTTGAGCACCAACTGTCGCAGTCGCAACACCAACAGAATCAGAAAGAGCATTGAAATACACAGCAAGATGATCAGGATTAATATCATCAATAGCATTAGTTGCAACAGCAGCAGCCTGAACAGTCTCAGCCTGAACTTCATCAATAGCCGCCTGAACAGGATTCATACCAGCAACTAATGTCTGGCCTAGATCTTCAACGCTAGCACCAGTTTTTTCAATCTCCCTCAATGCGGCTTCAACAGCCTGCATCACCTTAATAGCAACAACATCAGCTTCAAGAGTTCCAGCAGCAAGTCTCTTAGCAAAAGTTGAATAATTTGCGCTAACCTTATTCTTAAGAGTTTTATCTCCAGCAATAAGTTCACGAAGAGCCTCTGCGAGCTTCGCTCTATCCCCACCAGAAGCAGCAATTGCTTTATTGATATAATCAATTTGAGGTTGCGTCAACTCTCTATTAAGAACAGCAAGTCTACCCTTAAGATTAGCAACCTGCCTTTGTGCCGCTGTATCTCCAGAATTAGCAGCAGCCTGAGCCGCAGCAATCTGCCTCTCTAAATTATCAACAATAGCTTGTTGAAGCTCAGCAGCCTTGAGACCCAAGCCACTCAAAGTTGCCCCTGCACCTGTAGGACCGACAGCGCCACCACGAATAAGAGGAACCGAACCTCTTGCAGCTAGCTGTGCAGCAGGAAGGCTGTCATTAATTCTTTGCTTAATAAAAGCAGCAGCCCTCATTCCAGTAAGACCTTGCGTTTTAGCTTGGGCAATCGCTTGCTTAGTAATATTTAATAGGTTGTTATTAAGTGCCTCTCTATATCTTTCGACAGCACGGGCAACCATACGAAGCTTATCTGATTTTGTGACACCGCTCATCCCAGCAACTGCCTTCTCAGCCCTTCTTGTTATATCAGCAACACCTTGAGAAATCTGACCTGCCGCTCTAGAATTAAATCTTTGAACAATAGACTCAGGTGTAGCAAAATTACGACCTCGCATCGGGAAAGCGTCAGTAGGCATCGCTGCAACACGCATCACATCTTTCAGGCTGTTAACAGCAGGCGAATAACCACGAAGACTACGAGGAGTTTGTGGCCCAACCGCTCTAGTAAAATCAGTAGTTAACCCCTGAAGCCCAAAAAGCGTCTTCTGTCGTCTAGCTTGTGCTTTCGTAGCAGCAGCAAGTTCAGCTTCGGCTTCTGTTGCTGCCTTTTGTGCTGCCTGATATTTAACATCGTTTGCAAGCTCCATAGCAACAGCTTGTTGACGTACTTCTCTAAACTTTAATTGATCTTTTAATTCTTGCTGAGTCAGCAATTTCTGTTTAACCTGCTGCCTCAGCTCTTGCTCAGAGAATGATAGCAACTTATTCTGTGCAGTTACATCCTGAACACGGATATTAAACTGCTTCGCCATTAATGTATTAACCTTGCTACTAAAACCTCTCTGGCTAACAATATTTCTACGCACTTTTTCTAGCTGAGCGTTTGCGCTATCATGTTTTACCCGAGCCTTAAGAGCTGCCCTAGAAGATGCTTGCAAATTTCTATGAGCATCTACAGTAGCACTTTCTAGAATCTTCATTCCAGAACTATAAGCAGTAGACGCTTTAACAGCAGGAGTTAATGCTTTATTCAAAGCAATAGCCTGAGAGTTTGCTCTCTGTATCGATCTGAACATATCAGGAGGAGTCTCAAAACGGGAGGGTAGAAGTTTACCTGCCGCCTTTTTGCCATATTGACCATCATTACTATCAAAACTAGAAACATCTTGCAAGAAATTACCAATACCTCGGCTGAGTGCCCCTGATGCCTTAGTATTAGCCATAGTTCTAAAACCAGCCCTACCCGGAGTTAGCGACTGCAACGCTCCTTCTTTTATGTCATCAATCAAAGAAGTAATACTTCTCGTAGTCATCTTCTTGAAACCCATTTTTTCAAAATCCATACGTCTTAAAGCGTAAAGAACCTCAGGAGCAGGTGCCCTTCCAGCTTTAGCAAAAGCTTGCAAAATCTGTGACTGTATAACCTTATTTAAATCTTGACCAGCTTTAGCAGCAACCTTAGCAGCTTTACCAGTTACCTTAGGAGCAGCCACCTTGGGGACAACCGGGGCTGGCGCTTGCATTGATGCAAGGGCTTTACCAAAAGCTGGACCATACCCAGCAGCAGGGATTCTCGAAACAGCAGGTTTAGGGACAGCGGTGGCTCCTGCAAGGCCCATAGAGGCACCCGCCATAGCTTTCTGATAGGCTTTTGTCGTGGGGCCAGTAACAAGCTTCTTTCTACCACCAATAGCAGAATTAATACTATCCTTAAGAGCTTGAGTCGCTGCGCTAGTAGAAGCAGTAGTCGCAGCCTTTGCAGCAACAGGAGCAGCAGCCTGTGTTGCAGAAGAAGCGGCTTGCGCAGCAGCCTGTGTTGCACTACCCTGCATTGACGCAAGAGCTGTGCCGAGATAGCCTGTGGCGGGAGGTACGGAAGGTTTTACAACAGGTCTAGGAATAGGCTTAGGAGTAGGCTTAGGACCAACAGTCGCAGGAGGCGCTCTTGCACCAGTAGCTCCAGAAGTAGGTGCGGAACGAACAGGGGTAGAAGGACCAACAGGTATAACACCACCAGCAGCCGCAAGTTTTGTCAATGCATCAATCTTTTTAATACTTAAGCCTTTAATACTAGCCGCAAGATGTGCCATCGCAAGAGCTTGAGCCTCTATCGCAGCAGCAGCAGCAGTCATCCCAGCAGCATTGCTAGCAAGAATCGCTTCAGTAGCAGCAAATGCAGCCAATCTATCAACAAAAGCTTGAGTCGTTGCTTTCTTCTTAGCTGCCATAGCTGTAGCTTGCGCAGCAAGCGGGCCGTGTACATTCGCAACAGCACCCGCCAAGATTTGTTCAGCAGCAGCAAGTTGCCTTGTAGCACTAGCAAGACCCCTAACAGCAAGGATCTTTCTTTGCTGAGCCTGTGTCAACTGGACAGTTGAAGAAGCTTGAGTTTGCTGAGCAGCAGCTGTTTTAGCAGCTGCTTTAGCAAACATCTGATTTAATCGGAACAGCCTCCTAAGGTCAGCAGCATCATCACCCCCACCAGACCTAGAAGCTCTATTCAAACGCCTCTGGAACTGCTTCTTCGTACCTTTAAAGAAATATGTATCTTCACTAATCCTAGACAATTTGCTACCAAACTTATCAAGATTTTTTACTCCAGCAAGAGTATCAGCAGCTAAAGAAAAACCACCACGACCAAGCAAACTGAATCTCGAAATAGCACCAATAGTTTTAAACATCGTCCCGGCAAGAAGACCCATCACCTGAGTCAAGTTAGAAAAGACAGAAATCAGAGGACCTAAAGCCATAGCCATCAAGAACGAACCAGCAATAAAACTCTTAGTCCCATTGCTCATCTCACTAATAAAATTAGCAATCCTCTTGATAGTAGGCATTAACGAATTCAAAGCATCAACAAGAGGCGGAATTAGCTCCCTGCTGATCCCCTTAAAAGTCTCTTTAGCCCTAGCCAGTTTCACAGCAGGTGTCTGCAAAGCTCTTTCAAGCTCTTCATTTAACTCAGAACTTGCTTCACCAATACCTCTTGCCTGAGCCAGAATAATCTTGCCAGCCTGACTGCTAATCTGATCAAGGACATCACCGCCACCTTCAAGAGTGCTCTTAAGCTCCTGATTAGCTTCAGCCTGACCTTTAGTGATTGCCTCATACAAAGCACTTCCACCACTATCAAAACCTTTAGCATACTCATCACCTGCAACTCTAGCAATCTGACCAAGCTCAGCAATATCGCCAGCAGTAAACAGACCACCACCTAAGGCTTTTCTTAGCTCATCCTCTAAACCAGATTCAATAACAGCCTTGTTTACGTTATCAACAATTGTGTTAGCAATGCCGTAAGCCTCACTTGCGCTATTAGCAAGATCCTCTTGGAACCTAGACAACTCAACAAAAGCAGTGAGCATTCTGGAACCCTGACGAACACCGAACAAACGTGCATACAACTCAAGAGCACCCTGCGCACCCTTAGCGTTCTCTAATGCAATAAATGATCTTGCCAGCTCAGCGACAGACTCAATACCAACACCGACTTCAAAGTTAAATCCACCAATACTGCCTGCCAGCTCATCAAGAATCTCCCTGTTCTGTTTAGCTGGAGCAACAAGCCTCTGCAAAGACACTTTGATAGAGTTACCAGAAGCTCCCACCTCAAATCCAGCAGCAATCATTGGAGCAAAAGCAGCAGCTGCCTCTGAGGTTGTTAGACCATAAAGGTTTGTCACAGCAATCATTTCAGGGATTGCTTTAGACAATTTCTGCATTGTAACAACAGTATTGTTCTCAATTGTGTTAAACAGAGCAAGAGTGCCACGCACCTGATCAACCGCTAAACGGTACTGTTCAATGGTTGAAAGTCCACTGCCCATTGCACGATTAAAGTTCTGAGTGTTAACGGCACCCAAGAACAAAGCCTGAATAAATTCACGGCTAGTTGTTATATCAACATCACCAACTTTTTCAATAGCAGCAGTAAGTTCAACAAGATCGCCAATAACTTGCGTATCAGTCAAACCAATAGTTGCAAAGTCAGCAGCAATTCCCTGAACAAGATCCCTGGCTACACCAAACTTATAGCTAACATTGTCAAGATCTCTTTCCAGCGCTTCAGCAGCTGTTCCCATTCTATCGAATCTCTTCTCCAGAACTTTTTCGTCAAAACCAGCTCTTTCTATTTCAACCAGCTTAAACAACACAGCTTCTTGTTGGTTGTACAAATCAAGAGTGGACTGGCCTACAATCTTATTAAACCTAACAACTTCAGTTTCTAACCGCTTAAAAGAATCCAAACCAAGCCTAAAGAACTGAATCAGTGGCAAAGTTAAACCAATAGTAAGGTTGCGACCAACATACTGAAGGTTCTTACCAACATTCAGCAAATTCTTTGATAAAGACTGAGCATCTCTAATCGCAGAGGTAAACCTAATAGCCCTAGAAGCCTTTTGAATATTAGAAAGATTCTTTCTCGCCTGAAGAAGTTTGGTATCAAACTCAGTCGCCCGACCAATAGCTTTCCTAAATCCGGCACCTATCATATCCTTGCCGAAAGCGCTATTTAAATCATTGACCTGCCTTCTGGTCATCTTTAAATGACTGGATAGTACAGCAGCATTCTTGGATGCATCAAGCATGGTTTTTGCGTAAACACGCTGACCATCGGCCCCATAGCCTAAAGCAGAGTTTAACGCTTTTTGCGATCTAGCATAATTTTTTGTTTGATCATTTACACGATCAATTGTAGTAATAAGATTTTTTAAACTGCTAGAAAGATTGGTAATATCACGCTGTACGAAACCCTGCATATGGGCATTTATCAGAATGTCATAATCAGCCATAAATTACCTACTTATATAAATTATCGCATAGTTACTTACTTTCAGCAACGCTATAGCCCATACCAAATGGCAGAGCAGAAAGTTCATAACCAGAAGCAGCCTGCTCTTCTTCTGGCTCATACCAGTCTTCATTAAGATCAACATCTGCACCCTGAGAGGCGGCTGCGATCTTCATATCCATAGCGACTTCATTTGAAGAAGCTCTATATAAAAGAAACATCTCCTCAAGTGTTAAGGAGTCTTCAATCTCATATAAAGATTTCCAAGCCCCGCACCTGACGAGAAGTTCCGATTCATACTTTAGGAGAGGAATGTCTTCCCAGCTCATGGCTTCGCCAGAGCCGCCTTCCTCTCCGCTCAGAGAGAAGGGTCAGAACCCATTGCAGCAGCCATGACTTCGCCAAACGAACGAAGATCAAGGATGTCCTCAAGAGCATCTGGATCATTTGCAATATCAGGATCAACTTGTCGCAGAGCAATACCAGCAGCCTTAACCATGAGGTCAATATCCTCATCGCTCATACCGCCTTCAGTGTTAAGATCCTGAACGGTCTTCATAAACTCTCTAAGCTGACGAATGGTGAGAGGCTTAATAGTTCTCTCAACCCCATCAGCAAAAACAATAGTAGTTCCTTCAAAGATATCCTTATTCTTTGACATTTATCTTTCTCCTTTGATTATACGAGCACAATGGCTCCACATGAGTATATCACATGGAGCCACTGTATTCGTAGATATTTAGTTTTTAATTATGATCAGGCATCATCAATGATCTTGCCGTACTCATAACCAGCATCTTCCGTCTTCGGAAGAATACGGAACTCAACAGCGAAAGTTGAAGCTTCATCACGCTTCATGTTGAGCTGAGTAGCAGCCATTGAGATGGCACGCTTGGTGTAGAACTTACGCTCCTTCGTAACCGAAGCAGTCGTACCCGGAGCCTTGCCGGTAATAACAAGAGCCTTCTCATACGGAGAAACGCTCTGCACACCGAAAAGGAAAGTGCTCGTATTTGCACCGTCGTTGTTAGCAACAACATCATCGCTACCAACCGAGTCATAGTTCCAAGCAAGAGCAAGGTTGCTCAAAGTAGCCTCAGCAAGAGTGGTCTTAACCATGACCTTCACTCTCGTCTGAATCAACTTAGCTGCGTCACCGTACTGGTCGATCTCAATGTCCACCATGTCCGGCTCCCAAGAAATTTCAACACCGTTCTGGGTAGCTCCGATATCATCGAAAGCATCCATAGCGGAGATGTCGGTGGCTGAACTGCTGTTACCCACCTGAATAGTGGCCTCACCGACCACAATGTTTGACACGTTAACTGCCATTTTTAATCCTCCTATTCAAGTACAAAAATCTTTTTGCCTTTTTTATCACGCCATTTAGCGATTCTCATAGCCGCATCTAACGGAATTTCGTCTTCTCTCTTACCGATTCCAACACCATTCTGCCATTCAAATTCATAAACGGTTTTACCCACTCTAGCAAAATAGCCACCGCCAGACTTGCCTATGTATGTAATAGTAGTATACTTCATATGCTTTTATAATACCACAATTACACAGAACAAACTCTAAAATCAAGATTCATTCTGTACCAGCCGACCTTTTCTAAAGGTGCGACCAGATTTGAAGATATCAGGTATGAATACAAAAACCTAACATCAGTTCCATCAATACCGCCAGAATCAGAGATTTCGTCAGCTCTGCCTAGTATCTCAATAATTCTTTCAGATATTTTAAATAGCCGATCAACATCTGTATCAAAAATAGAATACCTAATATAATCATTCCTCTTCCACCAAGTATCAGGAGCGGCTAGCGAGGGGTTATAATAGTATACAACAAAAGGCGCAGCTTCATTGTCAGTAGCTGTAACCGGAAAGTAATTCATAACTTTTCCAGCTATGGTTTCCAAAGATGAATCGTCTTTCAAATAAGTGTTTATGTCGTAAACAGGCATATGGCTAATAGACATATCCGACACCTCTTGCTTCAGCCCTAAATGCTATTCTAGTATTTATATGTATTCTGTTTCTAACATACTGACCAATCTCTTGACCGTGGTGATCTATAAAATATTTATACAATCTCATTTTATCGTCATCAGCTCTGGTCTCTGAAGTTGGAGATATGCGAATATTAAAAATAGATTGATCAATAATCACATCAAACCAAGAAGATTTTTCTCCGAACAATTCAAGTAATTTTTCTTCAGCGTCTTGCTTAGATAATCTCAAACCTTCCTGTAGCGCTATAAAAGTAGTCAAAGACAGACCATCAACCTCGTCGCCCTTTGATTTTAATTTATGGTCAATTCTAATCACAGCTGCTCAACCACCCTTCTCAAAATTGCACAAATATGATGCTTCTTCCCACCCCACCCGAACTTGGGCTGGATTGCAACAATTTCAAATGGCCCTTCTTCAACTACATTTCCAAATCGATCTTTAATGTTTTGAACTCTATTCTCGTAGTTGATTATAGAATCATACTCTCCAGCAACAATAGCTTCATACACCGCAATGTTTTCAACATACGGGGCCAGTCTTCTATCTCCACCAGTTGTCTGAGTACTAGGTGACTGGAAATGCATAGGGATAGTTTGACTTAATGTAAAAGAAGCGACCTTCTGTCCAGCTGCGTTAGTAGTCACAGTCTTGGCGTAAACCTCACCAGTCTGCACATATCGCAAATACCCCTTAACTGCCATCAGACAACGTAGTCCATAATAAACATGGTGTAATCCATTAGAAGTATATCTGCTTCAATGTTACCAGTTGATTCATAAAAGTTATCCTTCATCCTAAACTTAAGAATATCCATATCAACCTCGTACACACCATGACGACGATACTCTGAATCGTCATTCATCAAATCTTCAATCAATAAATCAGCAGCCTGCTTAATGTTCAAAGGAACTTCAGGCCAGCCAAAATCCCCTTCAATCTTATAGTCAGAATGCTCTTTGAATGTCTTACCCATAATTCTTGAACTGTTTGTTTGAACAACATTAGATTTAAATCTTAGAAAGTATGCAGCCTCAAAGTTAAAAGGCTTTCTAACCTTTTCAATATTAGACAAGCTGCTATCAGCGTAATCATGAATAATTTCAGAATCAGAATCACCAGAATTAATTGTCACTTTTCTTAAAGTGTTAATAGCAACAGGCAAATGCAAAGCTGTATGATTTGACCCATCAATTGTTAAACTCTTATTTGGATAGTATTCAAAAGATTGACCACAAAAAGTATCAATCACACTTCTGGCTCTTTTCTCATAATAATCAAACCTTGAAGCAAAGCTTGAAAGCTCGGAGTGATTTGCAGAGAACTCAGCCCAATTTATATAAGGAGTGTAAACATTAATGTACTGAGACTGAGAATACTGAGTTCCTGATATCTCATAAGTAAAATCAGCTCTATGCTTACCAGCAGAATTCAAAACATATATACCCGAATCCTGCTGACCGTATGTTATCGTATACACCCCCTCAGAAGACCTTGTTGCAGCAGTAGCAGCTTGAACAACGTCACCAAACTCATGCGTCAAAACAACACTCACAGCATTAGAGTCTGCGTCCGAAGGAAGAGTCAACGTCAGCGTTTTAGCTGTATTAATCTTGACATCATCCATTTAAATCTCCATTCAGCAATCGCAAAGATCGCAACCGCACTCGCAACGCTCTTCGCATCTGCAATTGCATCCGCAATACTTATTTCTCATAAGACTATTATACCTAAAAAACAACTATAGGTACATGGTTACAATTCGTCTTCTGATATAAAGATAACAGCAAGCAAATGCACAGCAAGAGCAGAAAGGCTTATCCAAATACCCCAATTTCTAGTCTGACCAGACAGGGTGATCAAAACCAACCCTGTGCCAGCAAGAGTCCAAGCCAGAGAATAACTTTCTTTTAATACTCTTTTTAAAATCTTTTTAATCATTTAGACCTCCTTGATGAGCTTCCACGCTTACGTGGGCCATCAGAGCCTCCTCCGCCACCTCCCCCTGAGCCTCCAGATGTCTTAGGGCCAGAAGGACCGGCAGCAGCGCCAGCAGTTGCCGCAACAGCAGCCGTGGCTGCTACAACAGTGCGTCGCTCTTCAGTCGTAATATTCGAATCTTTAGCGACATAATCATTAAAACTCTCATCCTCAAAGATGTTTACAGACTCCTCAAACTCATCTTTAACTTCATCATCAGCCTCAGTCAAAGCAGCCGCAAGAATAACCTTTGCATCATCAGAAATCTCATCAAAATTATCGTCTTCAATCAAAACTGAGACTTCTTCAACTGTCACATCACCGTCAATAACACTTAAAAATTCTTCCGCTAATTCTTCATCTAGTTCATCTATTTCCTGAACAATTTTAATCTCAGCATCATCAACTTCTAATAAATCAACACCTTCGGTATCAATACCCAACTCTTCAAATTCAACTTTAGCTATTTCAGCTTTTTCCTCTGCAAGCGTCAAGGGGACGGTGGTTGTTGTAGTTGTGGCTCTAGGGGCTGTTGTCGTTGTTGCAGGCAGGACAGTCGTTGTGGTTGTAGACGATGACGTTGTTGTCGGTGGCAACGATGTAGTGGTGGTTGTAGTTGGAGAGGTAGTGGTAGGTGCGGGTGGCGGGAGCGTAGTGCTCGTTGTTGTCGTCGTAGAGGACGACGTTGTTGTTACTGGCGCTGTTGATGTTGTCGTTACAGGCACCGTCGTGGAAGTGGTTGAAGTAGAAGTCGTCGTAGAAGTCGTCGTAGGAGCCACTGTGGTTGTTGGTGGCACTGTTGATGTGGTGGTTGTCGTGGTAGTGCTTGTACTTGGGGGAACCGTAGTCGTGGTCGTGGAGGTTGTTGTCGTTGTAGATGTCGTTGATGTAGTCGTTGTGCTTGTTGATGGTGTTACCTCTTCTACTAAAAGGGTGACCTGCGTAGACCACCCAGAATATATACCCATTGTATCATTATCCGCACGAATATCAAAAACATAAGACTCACCTAAACCGCCTGTGTTTTCAAACAAACTAAACGGCAAAGTGTAGTAAGTATTTAAAGCATTATCATCCCCAACATTGCCAGTAGCAACACCCCAACCGGCCTCTGGTGGAATCCTAAACGAAATCGCATATCGCTCCGGCTGCACATTGCCGGTGTTAGGAGCATCCCAATCAAGATAGACACCATCAGAAGTCACTTCTCCAGTCAAATTCATAGGTGGACCGATTGTTTGAGGAACCGTAGTAGTTGTGCTAGTAGTTGTTGTAGTGGTAGCAGGGGTCGCCCAAGCCCAAGTGTTTTGACTGAACCCACATAAGGTTGAAGAAGATAATCCTTGACAGATATCCCAAGAAGCGTTAGAAAACCAGCCATCAGGCGGGGAGTTGCTATTGATCGAATTGAAATACGGGTTGGTCAGCAGATTGGTGAGATCACTCCACTCGGTGCTTCCGTCTAGTTTTGCTTTGAAAGCGACTTCTTTGATTTCCGTTCCGTAGTTTCCTCCCCAACCTTCGCCA
>Ga0255751_10001613_pt1 | contig 21385 bp, 16 predicted proteins | sample 071ome_20_FD_179951 | JGI IMG/M metagenome (GOLD analysis project Ga0255751, IMG submission 179951) | Coastal salt marsh microbial communities from the Groves Creek Marsh, Skidaway Island, Georgia - 071412BT metaG (version 2) | ecosystem: Environmental > Aquatic > Marine > Intertidal zone >...
GGTGAAGAATCGTATCGAGTCTCAACAAGAGATCGACTACGACACCTTTGGTGTGTATGTCGGAAACCGTGCTGTTATTAAAAAGGGATAATTAACTATGGCTACTACAGCAGTTGCAGAAAAAGCGAATACAAGTCTGGCACCAGAAGGCTTGATGGATATCTTTGAAGAAAACGCTGGTGCGGGTTTTGAAAAGATCGGTCAGGAGCAAATGCAGATTCCGTTTGTGCGGATACTGCAAGCCCTCTCGCCGCAGCTTAATAAAGAAAAGCCTGAGTATATTAAAGGTGCGTCACAGGGTGATATCTTCAACACTGTGACGGGCGAGATCTACTCTGAAGATACAGGTGTGGTTGTCATTCCTGTGGCTTTTGAGATGAAGTATCTTGAGTTTACCCCACGCTCTGCGGGTGGTGGACTCGTGAGGGAACTGGAGTATAACGATCCAGATCTTTCTAATACTACTCGTGAAGGCGCGGCTGAAATCCTACCTTCAGGTAACGAACTTGTGCGTTGTCACCAGCATTTAGTGATGGTTTACAACGAAGAAACAGGGGATTATGATCCTGCTGTTTTGGATATGAAGAAGACTCAGTTGAAAGTCTCCAAGAAATGGAACTCGCAACGCACGGCCTGCCGAGCCGTGGGTAAGAACGGTCCGTTCATCCTACCTATCTATGGTACTGCGTGGCGGATAACGACTGTGTCCGAGAGTAACGATCAGGGAACGTGGTACAACTTTAAGGTTGCCCGTGAGACTGATGTTTCCAAGATGGGTCAGGCTATGCTTGCAGCCAAAGAGATGGCTGAGAGCTTCAAAAAAGGAGAGATTAAAACGGCTGCGGGTACATCCGATGAGATGGCCCAAGCAACTAAGGCTGCTGACGTACCGTTTTAACCAGTTGGGGTGTCACTTGGGCTTGCCGGAGCCTTTGTCAGAGGTGGCACCCCTTCCTTTTTGGAGATTGCTATGACCCTTGCGGAAAGGTTCATGGCGGCGTTTGCTGGTTTTGACGCTGCACATGGACGTACAGATATATCAGAAGAACGAAGAGCCGGGAAAACTAAAGCCAAGTCATACGTTGTTCGTAAACCGTTGACTGTGGAACTCGTGCAAGAACATCTCGACGGCAAGACTGGCGTCGGGTCCATACCTATTAATAAAGATAACAAGTGCAAGTTTGGTGCGCTTGATATCGATGTGTATCCATTAGATCACTCTGCTCTCATCAAGCAGTTATCAGAAAACAATGTACCGTGTATCGTGTGCCGTTCTAAATCGGGCGGCGCTCACATATTCTTTTTCTTTAAGGAGTGGTTCAGTGCAGGACAATTCAGAGACAAAGCTGCGGAGATTGCTGCTATGCTTGGGCATGGCAAGTGTGAAATCTTCCCGAAGCAAGAACAGGTTTTGGTCGAGCGTGGTGATGTTGGGAACTTTATTAACCTTCCGTACTTTCATTCGGAACAGACGCTCCGCCCAGCGGTTCTTCCGGACGGGGACGGGGCGACACTAGAACAGTTCCTCGACATGGTCGATGAAATTAGCGTCGATCCAAACGAATTTATGAAGCTGCCAATTGGTGGTGAGGTTAACCTATACCCTGACTACATACCTTGTGTCCGCTCCAAGCTGATGCTTGGCGTGGGTGAGGGTGAGCGCAACAAGTTTGCATTCCAGTTAGGTATCTTCCTCAAGAAGTATGATGAAGTGAACTGGAAGACTTTGCTTGAAGAACACAATGCCAAGGACTTCAAGCCGCCGCTTCCTGCGTCAGAAATCGTGACGATACAGAACCAAGTCGAGAAGAAAGAATGGGGCTACCTGTGCAGTGAAGAGCCGATGGCTTCGTACTGCAACAAGAACATATGTCGCACCCTGAAGCATGGGATCGGGGGCGGTGGAACATTGCCCACTATCAGTGGCCTATCGGTTGTGATGTCAGAGCCGCGCCTATGGTTCTTGGACATTGATGGCAGGCGACTGGAGCTTGATACCGATGAGCTACAGAATCCGCGCCTGTTCCAGCGGTCATGCATGGAGCAGCTAAACTTTATGCCTGAACGCGCCAAGGATGCCGACTGGCAGGTGTTGATCAACAACCTGATGGACAACTGCAACCAGATTGAAGTGCCAGAAGAACTGACATACAAAGGCCAGTTCCTTGACCTGCTTGAGTCATATTGTACCGGACGGGTGCAGGCTCAGACAGTCGAAGAGATCATGTTAGGCAAGCCCTACACTGACGCGGAAGAACAGGTGACTTTCTTTAGGCTGGATTCGTTGATGGAATTCCTGCGGCAGAAGAAGTTCGACAGCTACACTAGAGCACAGATCCAAGAGCGCATCAAAGAGATGAACGAAGGTGACGACTCACATGGTGTGAAGCGGTTCAAAACATCAAGCGGCAAGTGGAAGTCGGTTCGTGTGTGGTGGGTGCCTGAGTTTGCGGCAGAGGTGGAAACACCCGACGTGGTAATACAAAAGTCAGAGGTGCCGTTCTAATGGAAACAACAATTTTTGGACCACCGGGAACGGGCAAAACAACAAAGCTGATAAGCATTGTCAAGGAGTCTATAGCTAACGGCATGGACCCCAGCCGCATAGCTTTCATGTCCTTTAGTAAGAAGGCAGCGGAAGAAGCTAAGACACGAGCAATCGCAGAACTTAATGTAGATCATAAAGATCTAGTCTGGTTTCGCACACTGCACTCGCTGGCCTTTAGCTGGTTGGGTATGCGTTCACAAGATGTGTTCAAGGGAAGGGACTATCATGAACTTGGCAGTCTGGTTGGGCTAGACTTTCGTGCCAACGCATCGAACAACATGTCAGAAGGTGTGCTGTTCACCCCCGGCGCTGGCGGGGATAAGTACCTATCCCTGATCCAGATGGCTAGGGTTCGTGAGGTAAGCATCGAACAGCAGTTTAGTGACACGGCTGACCGCAGCTTGCACTATCAACAGCTTCGCGTATTGGACAAAGCCTATCGGGAATTTAAGCAAGAGCTTCGCAAGCGTGACTTTGTTGACATGATCGAAGACTTTATCAAGCAGGGCACAAGCCCACATTTTGATCTGTTGATTATTGACGAAGCGCAGGATCTAGCACCGCTTCAATGGCGCATGGTCAAGGAAGTGTTGGTGCCTAACTCAAAGAAAGTGTACTACGCTGGTGACGATGACCAATGCATCTATTCATGGATGGGGGTCCGTGTATCGGACTTCTTGAACGCCAGTGATCATAAGATAATCTTGGATAAATCCTACCGTGTACCGTTGTCCGTGCACCAGTTTTCTGACGACTTGGTCAACCGTGTTGCGATCAGACAAAATAAAGTTTGGCAACCCACCGAAAGGCAGGGGAACCTGTCATGGCACCGTGATATAATGGAGCTAGACTTAGAGAGTGGTGAATGGTTAATCCTAGCACGGACAAACTACATTGCGAATAAGATCTCCACCCGCCTCAAGGAAGATGGTTATCTCTTCTGGCGAGAGGGGGCTGGATGGTCCCTATCTCAAAATGTTTTAAACGGCATTGAGGTATGGTTAAAATTATGCAAAGGCTTGTCCTTATCAGCAGCAGAACTGAAGAACTTCTCGAAGATACTAAGCGGAAATGTTATTTCCAAATCTGGACGCAAGCTCCTAGAATCATTAGACCCAGAACACACATATACTCTGGACGACATCAAAGACAAATGCCAGTTGAACGCGACATCGGAGTCGCCGTGGATGAGTGTGTTGAAAGTGTCGGACAAGGAGATCGCCTACATTACGTCGGTACGTCGGCGGGGGGAGCGATTACTATCTGGCAGTCCGAGGATTCGGATATCGACGATACACAAAGCCAAAGGTGGCGAGGCGGATAACGTCGCCCTTTTTCTAGACTCTACAAAAGCATGCACAGAAAACCTTGACCAAGATAGTGAGGTCAGGGTTTTCTATGTTGGTGCCACGCGCACAAAAAAACACCTTCATTTAATCGAATCAACAGGACAATACGGATTTGCAGTATGACAAAAAATAGAAAAGATTTTCTTGATGAAGCAGAAAAACTAATCAATGGACCAAGGGCAAAAGAATATGGGCCAGCAAAGATGAATCATCAGCGTATTGCTGACATATGGACAATCCTTTTAAAGAATAAACTTGATGCGGATATTACTCCGCAAGAGGTAGTTGCCTGCATGGTTGGCGTAAAGCTGGCGCGGCTGGCAGAAGATATTACCAAAGACGATTCTTGGGTAGACATCATCGGATATGCAGCACTGGGTGGGGAGATTATAAATGACGCTAGTTAAAGAAGCAGAAAAATATTTTTACAAGGCCGATGGTTTCGATGAAGCTGTCATTGGCATTGCCGAAAGATGTGGCTCAGAACAAGTCATTGCATACGACGCTGAGAAGTGCCTAGACATTCTAATGGCTCAAGGCATGGAAGAGCATGAAGCTATTGACTACTTCAACTACAACGTAGCTGGAGCGTATGTAGGCGACAGAACCCCCGTATTTATTTTTAAACATTCAATAGAAGACATAGAGACCTATTATGAGTGATTCATATCAATATCATTTGTTGGCGCAAGACCTCAAAGATGTGGCTTGGGGAAAAACAGATAGTGACTGGTCACCACCTGCTTCTCTGCCTGACCTAACACAGTACGACAGGATAGCTGTTGACCTTGAAACAAGAGACCCAAACCTGACCAAACTTGGGCCGGGGTGGTGCCGCAAGGACGGGTATATCATCGGGATAGCTGTGGCAGCAGGGGATAGCTCTTGGTATCTGCCAATCAAACACGATGCAGGCAACCTGCCGCGTTCATCTGTGATGGCGTGGATGAAGAAGATGATGGCTACACCCAACATCGAAAAGGTAATGCACAATGCGTTGTACGATCTTGGGTGGCTCCGAGCAGAGGGCATAGAAGTTCAGGGCAAGATCATTGATACAATGGTTGCAGCGCCGCTGCTAAATGAAAACCGCCGCTGGTATAACTTGGATTCACTGGCCCGTGATTATCTGTCTGAGCGCAAGGATGAGAAGATACTACGCTCGGCTGCTGAAGAATTTGGTGTCAATGCCAAAAGTGATATGTATCGTTTGCCGTCCAGATATGTTGGTCCCTACGCAGAGCAGGATGCTGCTGTTACTCTCCGGCTGTGGGATCGGTTACGCACAGACTTGGTAAAGGATGAATGCACATCCATCTTTGAGCTAGAGTCAAGTCTGGTTCCTGTACTACTTGACATGAAAACACGCGGGGTTCGCGTGGACATGGACAGGGCAGAGCAGGTGAAGAAGGAGCTATCGGGGCGTGAGCAGGCTCTACTTAAAGAAGTAAAGGAAGAGACCGGGATCGCCATTGAGCCGTGGGTTGCGACATCTATTGCAAAAGCCTTCGACTCTGTCGGGATCAAGTACGCGACAACACCAAACACGGGAGCGCCATCTTTTACCAAACAGTTTCTTGCGAACCACGAGCATCCCCTCGCCAAAAAGATTGTGAAAATTCGTGAACTGAACAAAGCCAACACGACATTTGTTGAAACAATTCTTGAACATTCGCATAACGGACGTATTCATTGTGATTTCAATGCCCTTCGTTCTGATGATGGCGGCACTGTAACAGGCCGCTTTTCTTCAAGCAACCCAAACCTGCAACAGATCCCGGCTCGTGACCCAGAGATCAAGAAGATGATTCGTGGCCTGTTTATACCAGAGGATGGTTGCAAGTGGGGATCGTTTGACTATGCCTCTCAAGAGCCTCGTTGGCTAGCCCACTACTGTGCCACCTTGACAGGGGTAGATCGCCACCCACAGATTGACGATGTTGTTAAAATGTACCACGAGGGAGACGCTGACTTCCACCAGATGGTGGCTGACATGGCAGAGATCCCTCGTAAGGAAGCCAAGACTGTGAACCTTGGCATTATGTACGGCATGGGCAAGAAGAAGTTAGCTAATGTGCTTGACATCACAGAGGATGAGGCAACGTCACTACTCAATAAATACTATGAGCGTGTTCCTTTCGTCAAAGGTCTGGCTGACATGACATCTAGATATGCGTCAGAGCGCGGTGTTATCAGAACATGGCTAGGAAGAAAGTGTCGTTTTGACATGTGGGAGCCAGTATCATACACTTACAATAAGCCGCTGCCCATGGAACAAGCCATAAAAGAATATGGTGGTAAGGGTCGGATCCGCAGAGCCTTTACATACAAAGCCCTGAACAGGCTGATTCAGGGGTCTAGCGCGGACCAAACTAAGAAAGCCATGACTGATTGTTACAGCGAAGGGCTGTGCCCCATGCTTACTGTTCATGATGAACTTTGCTTTAACATTGAGTCACAAGATCAGGCTGACCGCGTAGTCGAAATCATGTCTACTTGTGTACCTGATTTAAAGGTTCCGTTTGATGTCGATGCGGAGCTAGGTAACAACTGGGGTGAAGTGGGATGAAAAAATATGTTCGAGGCAATGGTACTGGTTTGCCTATCTGGTAACCTAGATAATTGTTTTGCGGCTGATGACACACGCGGCCCATACAAGACTATTCATGAGTGTGTTGACAGAACCACTGAGATGGCAGCGCAATTACTTACGATAAATAAAAACCACATTGTGATGGGTGTGCGGTGTGATCCAGTTCAGCGTTCCGGAACTGGGGCCTGACAGGTTTCACCCTGACAACAATCATCAATCACAGCTTTACAGTAGTGACATTGCCCGTGTCCGTGCACTTGAACCACTTTTAGGGGTGATTGACAGCGCGGACAGCGATTCTCAGGGACTTGAGGGTGTAATGATACGGTCATCTTAAACGAGCTCGACGAGAATTGATGTTTTTATTTAATGTTTTCAGTGATTTGCTAAATCACGAATTCGCTTGACCAAACGCTTTGCGCGGTTCGGAACCTGATCATGCCACCTAGAATCAACCATTTCATCGGCGGCGCGGTGCCAATCCCTTTCGTCTATACCAGCCTTCATGCCTTTAAACTTAGACAGGCGTGGGTAGCCGAGGTTGAAGCACATGTTGGCTATGACCAACTGAGCCTCTTCTGGTAGTTCATCAAAATCGTCATATAGTCTGTGGCAATCTTCGATGGTTACGAGGATGTCCAGATCAAATGCCTGCCGCACCCGTTCTTCTGATACAGATGTGCCGACTGGTTGACCATGTTCCGGATCAGCATCTTTGATTAAATGACCGATTCCAAAAGTTGGCAGGCCAAGATGGTCCAAATATATTTCGTACTTGCAGCCTTCATCGTCTGCAAGCTCTTCGCGTAACTGATTTTTGTTCATGCTATTCTCCGCTGCCTTGCAGCTAATGCTTGAGCTAACGCCTGATCTCTTGGGTCAGGGTTGACTATAGGATTTAATGCGCTTGGTGTAACAGCCTGCGGAGCCATGGATTGTGGACCGGGAGCCGGGGGCTGTGGTGCAGAAACTGGCTGTGACTGCATCATAAATGTGTCAGCGTTTATTTGTGGCGCTTGTTCTTGCACCCTACTTCCTAGAGACGGTGCAGCTTCAAACGCATCTGCTGGTGTTTCCTCTGGGAAGTCTGGATCAATAGATATGTTTTTAAGATCAGCTTCCAATATACCCAACAGACCGTAAGGAATCTCGTGGCCTTTTTCTTGACCTTCTTCCAACTTGACCTTGTTAGGTGAGTATGGAATATACCTACCGTTCATGATTGCGCGTATTTCTTCTTTACCCAAACGCTCCTTACGCAAGATATCTTCAAGCTCATTTCTTGAAATACCTAAATTTTCTAGAGCACGGGCCTGAACTGCGAAGTCCCTGAACACACGCAGTCTTGCCTCATTGGCTGCGAGATATCCTCTTACATAGGCATCTTCGTCTGCAAATTCCATGTTTACCACATCATTAAATAATGTAGCTGCTTGAGAGCGGCGCTCTTTAAATTCATTTGCTTTAAACTTAGCGACACGTCTTGAATCGACAGTCTGTGTTTGCAAGCCTGACAATGCGCGGAATATTTCAGATGGCGCAGAGTATGTTCTTCCTGTGCTTGGCTCAACTTCACTGACCCCAAACTCAGTTTTTGAAAACAAGCTGCGTGGCAAACGTGATAATTCTATTTCAGAAAAGTCTGCGCCCACAGGTGCGCGGAAAGGCGTGATGTTGGCTGGACCCATTTGGTTTAGAAGATGAACCAATGACCGTTCAATCTTTTTACCCATCGGCTCAATCTCACGGTACACTTTTGCACCTGTCACTGTTTCACCACCCCGGCCCACTATTGGAAGACCTTTAGGTAACACGTCGTTCAATGCACCGAATGCAATAGACTCAGTCGTAAATGGATCTGCGAAATCTTTAAATGCAGCCCACGACGCGGCGGCAAACTTTGCAGGGCCGTCTTTGGACAGCTTATTACTTTCATCTAGACTGTTAAGAATAGCCTCTGCTGGGCGGATCAGCATGTCGTATGGGTTAAAGTGACTGTAATCCATAACCACGAGATCACCATTTTCATCTCGGCCCATAGGTATGAAGGTGGCGTTTCTTTGATATGGCGCTGCTAACACATTAACAGATTCCATCTCTTCTTCGCTGACACCAGCAAGGGTCATAGCCGTGTCTCTTATAATAGGCCCTGCCACATAGAATGTAGACAAAGAAGACATCAGGCGGCGCATGCCTATCTCACGGATAGCTGCATCATCACTGCTCAATTCTTTCATTGATGTCTCAAGCGTATTGAACCCTGTACGCATGATCTCAGCAGGGAATGCGATAAAGTTACCAAATGGCATGCCGCGTATATCTTTAATAATCTGTGGCACAAGTTCGTAGTTTGGAACAAGGTTACGAACATTGTCGGCAGCTTTATTTTTAATAGCCTCTTCCACAGTCGCAGCTTCTTCGTCGCCTAAAAACTTCTTAAATCTGTTGGTGGCGGTATCAACACGGAACTGATAATCTCTGTCATTCATTCTGCCGCGATTGCTACGGATGTCATCTATAATATTTGTATAGGCTTCCCTCAGTTTTGAGGCCTCGAACTCATAATTGTATATCTTCCATACATCGTCACCTGCGCGATATAAATCTGCGGCCTTGCCCATGAACTGCATGAACATGTTGCGGCGATTCAATCTCTCAAGAGACGAACCACTAAGTCTCGGCCCTGTTTCCGCCACATCAGAGACTAAAGCATGCTCACCTAAAACGGCATTGTTCCGTGGATCGGTGCCCTTGCGTAAGTTATCTTGAATCTCTCTAAGCTCGGCGCTGCTGCCAATAACACCGCGCCGCTGTAGGTCAACCAGATAATCAAGACCCTGATCTGTAAGTTCATAGTCCGCTGTAAGGAGATTGCGATTTATTAAGTCACGAAGAACAATGTCCACGGACTGCCCGAGGCTGGCCCCCGCTCCAACATTACCTTGAGCCGCAGCAAACAAAGAAGCTGATGTGAAGTTCCTGACCTGTGTAATAGGTGACAAAATTGTCTTGTTGAACTGTGTGATGCCTTTTAGCTTCAACATACCAGCGTATACGTTGCGGAGAATATTTGTTAAACCATATTCATCGTCAACAACAGTCCTAGAAAGTGACCGCCACATAGCATCTGGAATAGCTATGTTGTGCATAGCACCAAAAGCGCTTTCGGCTTGGCCCGGATCTTTCTTGATCATATTGCCGCCCGGATCTGTGCGCCCGATAATGTGATAGCCTTTTGTTCTTAGGTCAGCCATCACGGTTTCTTCTGCATTGTCAATTGCCTGCTGCAACTGGCGAAGTCTACCTTCTGACGCGCCTTGTGCTGCCGCCGCATCAAGCTCCAACTGTAGCTGTTCTTTGCGTTCTGCTACACGATCCATGACGTTAATGTAACGTGCGTTACGTTTAGGGCCTATATCTGCGATTGTAGCCGCTGGGTTTTGCTGTCTTAATTCAGCCAAGGCAAGACGCTCGGACTCAGAGGCAAACTCCTCACCGTACCTGCCTGTTCTTTCTATGGCCTGTGCAATATCGTTGTCTGCAATCTGGCGCAGTCTTGTGTAGAATGAATCGTTTGCGATAAATGTGGACAGGTCTGACACTGTGGAAATGTATGCCTCAGTTGGGTTTTTTGTCTGCCCAAGAATCTCTTTAAGTACAGGACTCTCAACCTTACGCCTGTTTAAAAGCTGTGTGTTCAACTTACGTCTTGCTACCCGACCCATAAAGTTGCCACGTTTGCCCATGCCTGACGGTGTCTTTTGAAGAACAAGACGAATGTACTCGCGCATCTGACGCTCTGTTATTGTGTTTAAGGTCTGTTCGTCTGTTATCTTTAGTGCGTTGTCGTCCATCAGTGTTTCTTTGATGTGGTTAAACACTGTGCGGTCCTGAGTTCCACCGTTCATGCTGCGGATCAAATCAAATATCTCACGCTCACGAGCAGACCCCGCAGCTATTTCGTAGGCTGGGTTTTCATAAGCAGCATAACGCTGGCGTAGATACCCACCAGCTTCAATATTTTCTCTAATGACCTGCATCAACTGCTGACGGCTTTGCTTCCCCGGTGCGGCTGTCTCAGGCAGCGCTCGTACTGCACCTGTGTCTAGAAGCTTTTCGGACAGGTCATCAATGACTTTTCTTGCAGACCTGTACGCGGCGTACAGTTCATCTGGCAAGCCATCCGGACGACGACCTGTTTCAAGAACATCCATAAAACCGTTTAGCAAAGACTGCTTTGTAATACTGGTTTGCTGGCGTACCTCTGGTGTATTTAAATATGCATCAATCTTTTTTTCTATGTTTTTTAATTTTCTTTCGGCGATTTTAACATCGCCTTCAACAGCAGCATTGATTAAAGAGTTTATGTTTGCAGCTTGTGGGTCAAGAAATCCACGATATCTAAGATTGGCGAACAGTCCGCCAAGCATTCTATCTATTGCGCCTAGTTCTACTTTGTCAAGTATTCTGGTCTCTTGCTTTAATATTTGTTTGGTGGCTGCGTTTATTGCGGCCCTTGCAGCAGGGATAGCTCCCACGGTAGCAATGTCCGCTACAGTTGTACCACGCGCTCTTTCAACAAGCCGCTGTGGCAAATACTGCGACAAAGGAATTTCAAATCCCCTACGAGATAAAAAATCTGACGCTGTCTGGATAGGCCTGTTAGCTCCTACTTTTGACAAGCCTTTAAATACCGCGCCAAGAACAGGTGGCAGTACAACCGTTCCGATCCCTGCTTCTGTTGCTAGAAGCATACGATCTAGAAGCTTCATTGAAATTCCTTCGTATGCAGACTCCCCAACAACCTTTTCTGGGGAACGGTCAGGGCCGAGTTCAAAGAAGTCATGCAAGCCTTGAGTGTCGTCGGTAGACACAACAAAATCAACGGCACCAGCAGCAGCAGCCTGCTGTCCAACAAGTGTAAGTTTTTGTCTTCTTGTCAGATTAGACTTACCCTTTCGTGCTATATCGATAAGTTTTTTGCGACCAAGACGTGTGGTCTTTTCCATTGCACCCGCACCCTTGATGCCGGGTAAAACAAATTGTGTGCCTATTTCTGCAATCTCACCAGCTAATGTTTCTGGTTTTAAGTTGAGATATTCTCTGGCCTCTTCAAACGCATCAGTAACTGTATCTGTTATAGGTGTGCTTGAAACAGGCGGAATCATTTCGCCTTCTTTAACTTTGTCTTGAGTAGCAGCGGCTATGAGCGGGTTGCCCATGCCGTACTTTAAATCAGAGTACATACCGAAAAGCTCAAGTGTGCCTTGAATAGCTTTGGTCGCACCGCTAGCCCCACCAACAAAAATGTCACCCAATAAGTCTCGACCACTTGTTTCTTTTACGTCAAGGGGGACAGTTGGGGTACGATCAACAGACTCATCAATTGCTTCATTGCCGCTAGTACCTGTAGTGTTAGCGGTAATGCGTCTGTCTTCAAGGATAGCTTGAATTTTTGAAGTTGCCTGTTCGGCTGAAAGATCTTCGTTAAACTCGAAGACCTCTCCGCCGTATTTCCACTTAGCCATTTAAAAACCTATTCTACTGGTTGAGCCAAGGTAGCATTTGGTCTGGCGAATTCTATAAAGGCCGTTTGTCCTTGTAATGCTTTTTGAGCTTCACGATCTAACCCGCCAGCAGGCACTTCTATTTTTGCGCCGTTTCTATCATAGAATGTGATACCAGCCGTTACACTGTTTTGTATAACATAGTCGATCATTTCTTTGGATGAACTTTGTGCGCCGTATGCTCTGGCGTAAGGTATAAGTACAGCAGGGCGATCTTTTGGATCAGACGGCAGATTAGCCTTGCCTATTTGGATGGCTGCGTTTTTAGCTATGCTGCCTGCGGAATCACCCAAATGTCCAAAGTCAAGCATGTCTACAACACCTGAATCTGAAGCGACATTAGCAGACTGCATTAGGTCTGTGATTTTTGTAGCGCCCTTGCCTGCTAGGTATGATTCATAAATACCTCTACCATCTTCAGTCATTGTCATACTGTCCGGATTAGCAAAGTCTATAGCATCAAATCCTTCTGCTGGTTTGATATAATCACCCGCCGCTAGCTCACGAAGAATATCTGGGGTCTGCGCTGCCAAGGTAGCTTTTAGTGTTTGATCAAATTTATTTTTATCAAACGCAAGCTTTTCCCAGTCCATGTTTGCCTTGTTCATCTCAGTTATGAACGTGTTTTCTAACGTAGCAAATTTTTCTTCTTGCGCTAACTTTAACTGCATCATTTGCAGTTCTTCGCCGCGCATAGCCTGCGCTGCCGTAGCCAAGGCTTGTGCCTTTTGAATTCTGTTAGCACGTTTCATAAGGTCAAGGTCACGATCATCTTTCAAAAGCGTCAGCTTCATAGCAGCTACCTGCCTGTTATCTTCACGCTCTTGATCAGTAATCTTTGAAATATCCTTGCCGTAGCTTTCCAACCCAAACGACAAACCTCTAGCAAGATTGGTGATTGTGTTTTCACTCTCACCTGCTGCTGTAGCAAGACCAGCCTTCATTAAAGACATCCAGAACGCTGTCTTGCGATCTTCGTCAGCAGTTTCTTTAATGCCTTTCTTATCGAAGCCGAGTGCCTCAAGTGCTGCATCTTCGTAGTCTGCCAAAGAATAATCACTGAATGCTTTAGGCTCTTCATCCATCGCGGCGAACAAATCATCATATGCTTGATTAACAGACTTACCTGCAATCAAGATATCATCTTTTGTGGGTGCCCCTCTCATAATTCTTTCGGTAGACGCACGAAGGGTGTTGATATTACTTCTTAGGTCTTCGCCTAGTTTTTTAGTACGATCTGCACCAAGAGCACTACTGTTTGATTCGTTTATTTCGTCGCCCGTAGTTTTCTTTTTCTTTTCTTTCAAATCTGCATTTGAAGCAGCCAACAGTGCAGCTTCTAGCTCATCTGGAGATTGAGACATAAGCGCAGCATCTGTTTCTGTTATTTTAGGGTCTCTTCTAGTAAGAGGCGCTGGTGGGCGGGTGCCTGTTGTACCATAGAACTCAAGGTCAGGCCCAGTGACTCCAGCCATAGGATCGCCTATAGATGTCCGCACTGCGCGTACTGGATTAGGCCCTGTCGTCATAAAAGGATTTTGATTTCCGTAGATAGCAGGATTCTGTAGTACATTAACCGAGCCGCCAGTCTGGAAACCCGGCAGTGGACCTTGGTTCATGTTCCGTCGTGCAGCTTCGATCATCTCAGGTGACGACGCCAAAATACCCATAGGTTGACGTGACATACCGGGCTGCTGTAGCCGGAACAATCTGCGCTGTAACGGGTTCATGATACCCCCTAACCAAACATTTTACTAAAGCCGCCAGCCTGACCGACTGCGCCAAGACCTGCCACACCAAGACCAAGCAACTGTGATGTTGTGCTTGGCGGTGGTGTTGTTGAGGTCTGATATGTGGACTGCAATGCTGGAACACCACGGAAGATGTCTGACATAAAACCAACCTGCTGGAATGGCAAAGCCTGCTGTGCCAGCAAGTTGCGCCGTGCTACATCTAGCTCTGCCTGTGACTGCTGCTGTGTCATGCCGCCGAGGCCAAGCAGTGTGTTGATGTCCTGAGTACCAAGCTGCTGACCCAACTGTCCGAGGCCCGAGAACAAAGCTGAACGCTGACCTGCCAGTTGTTGCGCTTGACTGAAACCCGACTCTCGAAGCTGGGCTGCTGTACGCGCCTGCTGTTCCAGCGTACCACGGGCCAGTTCACCAGAGGCTACGGCTGCACGGGAACCACCAAAGGCCCCTGCGCCAGTGGCCTGACCAGCCAGTTGGTTTTGCTGCATAGCACCACCACGAGCAATATCTTTCATAGACTGATCAATCACGTCCTGTGTAAAAGGACTCATAAACTGCTGGTAGCCCTCTGGTGCTGCCAGTGCTGCGGCTGCCTGCATATAAGGCTGATAAGCACCAATACCCTGCAAGCCCATTTGTACGGCTTGCTGTTGTTCTGCGGATAGACCAGCTAGCTGTTCTGGTGCGTAAGGCTGTGACACACCCTGTAGTGCCTGTGCCGACGCAAAAATATCTTTCAGGAACTCTTCCTGAAAGGGCGCTAGTCTTTGTACCTGTGTTACGGTTTGTGAACTCATTATGCCATACTCTCTAACTCAGCCATCATATCATACATTCGTGCTGCTCCGATATCCCTATCTCCATTTCCTGCACCACGAACTGCTTTAGCTGTTAATACAAATTCACCGTCGGATAGTCTGGCTGGCACAGAGTCAGAGGTCCCTGTTCCGGGGCCCGTGACTTCACCACCCATTTCATACTTGAAGCTCTTTTCCCGAAGCTGTAACAACTCATTATTGTACGCTTCGACTTCGTCTTCGTTTGCAAGGTTATAAGTCGTTCCGGTAATCGGACCTTTAACCTTGGTTTCGTAGGGGCGACCTGCCCGTGTTTCTTGATATGGGGTAGCTTCGTCTTCTTCTTCCATGCCGCCTGCCAGCATACCAAGAGCGCCAATACCAAGCCCTGCTGAAAGAAGCTTGTTTTCAGCTATAAAGTCACCGATTCCACCAAGAACACTAGACCCCGCAGCAGCGCCTTCAGTCCCAACAAGCCCTTGAGCCATACCGGGGTCAACAGAGGCAGATGCTATGTTTGCTTTTTGAGTTGCGGCGGCGGCGGTGTTCGCGGCTGCGCTCTGTTGTGCTGCCGCCGTGGGACCATAACCCATACCTGCGCCTAGGCTACCAATACCATAACCCATAGCAGCGTAACCTAAAGATTCTTCAACACTGCGACCACTAGCAAGACCACCGAGACCAGAACCAATAGCCGCGCCTGTTGGGCCTCCAACCATAAAACCGATGGTTCCACCAATAATTGGCGCGGCCTTTTTGATTGTCTTGCCGATGTCGTTAAAAATACCCATTATGCTACCTTTACAGTCCCTGCATCATTATACAGTGCTCCCGTCTCAAGTCCAGTGGCGCTTGTAGGCAGGTCCGTTAATGTTATTTTTGTGCCGCGCAACTCACCGGGGTTGCGTTCTTGTTCCATAAACACTTCCAATGCCCGTATTAAGTCCTGCATATGCTGCTGTGAATACTCTTGCGGGGCTTCAGGCAGTCTTGGCGCTGGGATCTGAACACTAGCCATCAGCGCCTACCATCTTGCCGGATGTCCACACGAGGGCTACCTAGCTTCCACTTTGATTCTAGTGCATTAGAGTCTACACGAATTGCGAAAGAACGTCCACGGATACGCAAGTCAAGCTGGTTCGTAAACTCCTCTACCGGACTAACAGATGTCCGGCTGGTAATACCAGAGGCGGTGCTACCAAAATCCTCACCCGGAAAGTTACGCGCCTTGATAGTAAAGGTAGCCTGCGGCGAACTAATGGCTGTTGAACCACGGAACGTCAGGTCAGGAATTACCCGGCGTATGTATGTAAAGTGGTCTCCATCACCTATGTCCATAGCCGCAGATTCAACATACGAGTCCATAGGCTGACCGTCGGCATCATACCCAAACTCGTGGTTGTATAAGTACCCGCTCTGAGCAGCAATCGGAAAGTCTCTTGTGCCACGGTCCAGCCACGCTGTTCTTTCAATCGTGCCGTAGTACCAAATTTTTTCGATGTAGTTGTAGACAACATATCTATCGTTTTCAGTTGATGCGGCAGAAGGGTACAGCCAAAAGACTTCACCAAACTCACTGTTCACCGCACCGTACACCTTGTCAAATTCAGCCAAATTGATGTCTGCAAACACCTTGTCCTTCACAGTACAAGGTAGCTGTGCCGTCTGACCAGCATAGACGTAGAAGTTATCCAGCCCCATCCAGAACACAAAGTCTTCTGTAGCCACAGCAGCATTCGGGCCAATAATTGTAATGTTGTTGGCAAGCTGTTGCAGGCCAAATGTGAACGGTGGCCCGATGAACCGTAGTGAAGTGAGCGCCGTGTCCGTCCACACCAAGATCTCACGCTTTGTTTCGATGGCTCGTACAAACGTGGACCCCGAACCAAGGCGCAAGTCACCCGCAGTGTTGGTTGCAGATGGATACCAGTCCAGCGGATCTTCTTGATCCGAGAACCGAATAAGCAGCGGATCTTGAACACCGTCACCCTGTGTGCCAGAGGGGCTGGCATTGATCCCATCACACCCAAACGCAAGAACGTGGCGGTCACGGTCAGAAACCATTACCTGTTTACATGCCGTAGGCACGGATGTTTTGGTACCGGACAACGTAGATAGCTCCACGGCTCTTGCACCTGCACCACCTGACTTGTCCCAGTAGTAGATAAACGAGTCGCGTGGATTTATAAGCAAATCTTCGCCAAAGTTATCATGTGACCAGAGACGTATTTGCGTTGTGGTAGACAATGACGATGGCATGCCCCATCCGTATGTAGCCTCAGTAACCGCATCGCCGCTACTGTGTGTAGAAGCTGTAGTACCAAATAAGCCGCGTGTTGCGCCCGTTAGGTTAGGTGAGGAAACACCAGTGTACTGAATTATTTCTCCGTTAATAACAACGTATCCTGATGTTGGAAAACCAGCGACGCTTGTTAATGGTATAGTTGCAGCGCCAGCAGTTATGTTTGCAGATAGGGTTGTCGCTGCTGGCGTATGACCAGAAGCACCACCGTATGAACCTGCGCCCCAGCCTGTACCACCAACTGTTGTGTTCAAACCAACATTGATTTGGTATTCACCCACAACTTCGCTAGTTGTTGTGGCTACAGTAATTGTGAGATCATTAGTTGGGCTTGCCCCACCAAGACTTGTGCCGGGAATAGTAATTGTATCGCCAACTAAATATCCTTCCCCGCCATCAGTAACAGTAACTGTTGAGTAAGATACAGAAGCTGTAGTTCTTGCGGGTATGACAACTGTAAATTGAGCACCTGTTCCGCTACCACTTGTGGCGGACTGAGTAACAGCGGTATATGTTGTAGCGTCTAGTTTAGCTACATCTGCAACTAAATCAGACGCATCTTCAGCAGGGGTTCCTCCAAAGTAAACGTCATTTACACGGATTTGATCTCCTATTTGGTATCCAGTGCCTTGTGATGAAATATTTCCTGTTCTTTTGACACTTGTGTAAACATTACTAGAAGTAGTGACAAAGGCATTAAAACTTGTACCTGTTGAAGGAGATTCGGCGGTGGCTGTTCCGCTGCCGCTAGGATAACCCGCTACTCCTGTAAGGTTGGTAAAAGCAGCAGTGTCGTTATCAGGGATTTGTCCAACGCTTGTACCTGTACCTAAAAAGGTAACGGTATCAACAACCCTGCCACCGTTTAATGTATCACCACCAATAGACGCAACGGTAATTGTTAAATCATTAGCTGTAGTCGCGCCACCTAGTTGAGTGCCAAGTATAGTAATCGTGTCGGTAGCCGCGTAACCAATTCCAATCGCGGTAATAGCGTCAACAGTGTAGTTACCAGCGCCATCCGAGCTAATAGTAAATTCAGCACCTGTTCCAGAACCGCTAGTTGCGTCCTGTGTGATACCAGTAAACGTAGCTGTGCCTGTTGATGTTCCAGATACTGTAGTTGTTTTTACCCCAGTTGTACTGGCTGTAACACTCACTGTAATTTCATAAGTATCTGCATCAATAACGCGAGTTATTTGATGTTCTTGATTTAATATAGCTGCCGTGACATTACCACCTAAAGAACCTGCATTTGTATAAATTACAAAATCATTCTGCTGACAGCCGTGGCTTGTGTCAGTAACGGTTATAATAGAACTATTATTTGTGGCGGCAAAGGTAACATCCCCAGCCGCAGTAGTTTCGCGAATGGGTGTGATGTCGTTAAAAGACGTACCTTCTTCGATGTAGTATTTAAGGTGCGTTCCAACACCTAGATAGTTTGAACCATCAAGAGCAATCCAGTTATGAAGCGCACGAGCCGCACCTTGATAAGTCGCATCAGAAAACTTTTGCCAGCCACCAATTTTTTCGGGGTAGCCTAGACGAAACCTGATTTTGTCACCGTCACGCCAGCCGCCTTCATTCGAGTATGAAGTAATATCTCGGTTGATGCCGGGGCGAAACTGTAGCTTTGTCAATGGCATTATATAATACCTGTCCTAGAGTAAACACCTGTGTAACTAGTAAAGTCTATACCAGCAGTAACAGTGCCGTCAGTATCTTTGGTTATACCCGCTCCATTAAAAGCAAAGTAATCAGGGGAATACGGGTTTCCGTTTACAGATGCTGCATAAGTAGCAGTACCTGATGTAGTAGGTGGGACATAGCCACCTATAAACGGAGTTTTTGGTCCACCACCACCGGGCATTCCGGCTCTTACGTTATTTTCAGACTCGCCACTAATTGTAATTAAAGTGTTTTCAGTAACGTATCCATTAAAATACATAGAGCTACCATCACCCGTTATGTCGGGTGAGTTTTCAGCGCTTCCCCAAGACTTTGTCATCGTAGAAGGGATACCTGAGATTTGCCACCTAGTGTCGCTTCGACCCCTTGAATCTTCTCTATAAGAACTATAACAGCGGAAGCTATACCAACGTCCGGGGCGTAGAGTTAAAACATGATAACCAGACCCCATTACTTGCTCCGTAGCAACAGCCCCACCACCTGACCCACCAGATATTTGTGAGTCGTTAAACGTAACTTCTGAAACACCATACTCAGTTTGACTATTAGATGAATTAGTCCCTTGATAGCTATTAGAAGTACCACGGAAAATCCTGTCATCATCGGGCGCTAAAGATATTGTGCCAACTCGTGACTGAGATGAAGACCAAGTTGGAAAGCTTGTAGTGTTGTTACTGCAAGTAACAGTAAGACCGTTGCTAGAAATGCTTGTCACTGTGAACAAAGTACGCATCCAGTCGCCTTGGTCGTCCTCGGGGCCTCGAAAACCAATACGAAACACATTATTAGGTGGCGTGGTAGACAAGGTCCCATTTGTTCCAGCCCCAGCGGTTACATCAGATGCAAACGTGAATACCGCATTTGTTGCTTTAGTGGCTGCGGTGATTGTAGGCAAAATACCCGTGTCTGTGCTATTTTTAAAACTACCAAACACATCCATACTGTAGCTTCTAGAAACACTAGAGGCAGTAGGATTCCCAGACCCATCTAACTCACCCGCAGAAATAGTACCAGACCCTAAAAGCTTTAGCACCGTAGAATCTGTGTCTGCGTAAGTAATGGCATCTGAAGCATTGTTGGCTTCTATAAAATAAGAACCAACATCAAACTCAAGGTTTTTGTGGTTATTGCTGTTGGGAAAGTTTATGTTACCTGTGATGCTGTTACCCAAAGACCATCTTTGAATAGGTAGCTTATAGCGAGGACCAGCAGCGGTCTCGACATTACCGGATGCAGTAATTTCATATTTACTTACACCTTTGGCGACAAGAAACATACTATCGCTCCTTTAAGTGATGGTTTCGCTAGAACCAATAAGAAGCGGTGGCATCCCAGATACCGCTAGCAATTTTAGCATCACTACCAAGACTTACACCAAGTGCGCCAACACCCCAAGACAGGGTCATAGTGCCAATACTTACAATGTTAATTGTTTGCCCATCGTACTGACCTGCGCCGATAGATACGGTACCCGTACCTGAGTGCTTAACAAATGTTGTAAACGCTGTTGCGGACAAAGTAACAGAATCTGTTCCAGACTTTGTTTGAACGTCTTGCTCAATTTTTGCCTGAGTTACTGCATCGTCCTCTATAATTGATGTTGTTACTGCATCTGCCACAAGCTGCGCCGTATCGACCTGACCTGCACCTACAGCACCTGCTGGGGGCTTAATTTCAAATACATCAGCGCCAGCGCCAGCGCCATTAGCATATATAATAGCTTGTTCACCATTAGCTACAGTTACGTTTGCGCCGGAACCCTGCGAAAACACAGCATTCTCACCAGAGGTATTATTAACAAAATAAAGTTTGTCTTGGTCATTTGGGCTAATTGTAATTGTGCATGTACCAGTTGGGCTTCCACCTAAGACCAAAACTCTATAGTGACCATCAGACAAAGAACCGTCAGATGTAGACAAGGTGTGCGTTGTGCCTGCAAGAGTAATGGCCCCGACACCATTTAAGCTGCGGTCAATAAGATCGAAGTTTGTATTGGTTGTAGTACCCCAACTACCGGACTGTTCACCCGGTCCCGGTTTTTCAATACCTGTATTATCTGTATAGGTAGACGCCATTTAAACCACCTTTTGTGTCCATATTTCGATTGTACCACCAGCGTTAATTTCTGTCCACGTCCCGCCTGTTGGTACAATTTGCACCCACGTTTCAGGGGGTGAGTTATTTGGTGAACCCGCCCAGTCGTCCCAATACAAGCGACCATCGGCTGATTGTATAAACACAGCGACAACATCTCCACCAAGTGTTTTAACAAAACCACCTGATGCTATTTGTTGGAACAGATGTATGATGTCCACTGTGGCTAACTGCACTATACCGCCATTAGTGCTTTGCGTAAAGTTTGTCGATTGATCGGAAAGACCTATTAAAATCATGTTTGGAGCGGCGCTTTGAGTAAAGTTAGCAGACTGCTCTGATACGCCCGTAGCAAAGCGAACTGCATCAGCTTCTTGTGTAAAGTTAGCAGACTGCTCGGACACGCCGTTGAACACCGTAAGCGGGGTAGTTGTCTGATCGAAGCTTGTTACACTTGCTGACACACCTGTGGCAAACCGTGTAGGCACCGTGGTCTGTGTAAAGATGGTTGAGGATTCCATCAACCCGACAAGAATGCCAACACCGATAGATGTTTTTGTTGCAATGGCCTCGATTTCTGAAGCACCGTCCAGTGTCAGGTTGCCTGCATTTGATTTAGTGAAGTTAGCAGACGCGGTTTCAGATGCAGAGAGCAAGACCCCCTGATCCGATATAGCCTTTTCTGATATGGC
>Ga0255751_10001614_pt1 | contig 21381 bp, 17 predicted proteins | sample 071ome_20_FD_179951 | JGI IMG/M metagenome (GOLD analysis project Ga0255751, IMG submission 179951) | Coastal salt marsh microbial communities from the Groves Creek Marsh, Skidaway Island, Georgia - 071412BT metaG (version 2) | ecosystem: Environmental > Aquatic > Marine > Intertidal zone >...
GAAAGAAGAGAACAGTACAGATGCTGTTCCGGGTAGCGATGCAGGACTACGTAGTGTAGGTGTTACACCAGCAGGCATTGATGCAGACTTAGAAACTGCTGAACCTCCAGCGGCACCTGAAGAAGGCGGAGAAGCACCCGCAGATGCAGGAATGGCCCCTGTTGCACCAGAAGCGGCAGCCAGTCCAGTTCCGCCCGCTCAATAATAAATAATACTATTATGTTATTAACTGAATTCTTAAATAAACATGAAGACGAAAGTTATCCTAGTAATAACGACGATAAGAGCGTTTATAAACTAAGTGACTTGCGTAAAACTAGGCTCACATTGGCACAATTAAATAAGCTCAGAAATATAAGGGACGTTAAAAAAGTAGAAGCAGAAAAAAAGATTAAAGATATTAGGCAACAGTATAGGCCCGCACCACAGGCAATGTAATTTCAGCAAAATGACTCCATGATTTGGCGTTTCTACGTCAAAACCACTCAAAAAACCATCATTTTGCAGGGTATTCCTGCACCTCCGTTAAATACTACTATAATACTACTATAGGAGTAACTTCGCATGAGTAAAAAGTATGAACAGTTGATTGAATATATCATCAACGATGAAGAGGACAAAGCAAAAGAACTCTTCCACGATATCGTAGTTGAAACAAGTCGTGACATCTACGAGAATCTAATTGACGAAGAAGATTTTGCTGAAGAAGAATCAGTAGAAGACATGTCTGACGCTATCGAAGCTGATGAAGAAGGTATCAGTGAAGAAGACGACGAGATGGAAATGGACATGGAAATGCCAATGGACATGGGCGACGAAGAAGCTGAAGAGGAAGGTGAAGAAGCTGAAGAGGAAGAGCTCGAAGATAGAGTTATGGACTTGGAAGACGCTTTAGACGAACTCAAAGCTGAATTTGACGCTTTAATGGACGAAGAAGGCAAAGAAGAAGAACACGATGACATGGAAATGGAATCTGTTGAAGAATCAGAAGAGACTGTTGAAGAAGACGCTGTTGAAGAATCAGAAGAAACAGTTGAAGAATCAGAAGAAGAAGCTGAAGTTGTTAAAGAGTATGTTGACAAAGTTGCTCAACCTGCTAACAATTCAGAGGCTTCTACAAGTCCAGTAGCAGGTAAGAACGACATGGGTGGTAAAGCAGTCGATCCTACAGGTGAAGAAAATGGTGGTTCAACACCTAAAGTTGACGGCGGCGATTCTTACCAGAACACAGCTGGCGGTAGCAAGAAGTTAGAAAAAGCACCTGCCCCTAAAAAGGAAGGTTAATTAGAGTTTAACTGAGGATAAACAAATGGCTTTATTAAAAGAACACTTAACATTTGATGCGGCCCGTATGGTAACAGAAGGCTCTGAAGATGGTAAGGACTTGTTTATGAAGGGAATTTTCATTCAGGGTGGTGTTAAGAATGAAAATAAAAGAGTTTATCCTGTTTCAGAAATCTCTAATGCAGTTACTACTATTAATGAACAGATCAAGGGTGGCTACTCCGTTTTAGGCGAAGTAGATCATCCTGATGATCTGAAAATTAATTTAGATCGTGTTAGCCACATGATTACTGAAATGTGGATGGACGGACCAAACGGTTTTGGTAAACTTAAGTTACTTCCTACACCGATGGGTAACTTAGTTAAAACCATGTTAGAATCCGGCGTTAAACTTGGGGTTAGCTCTAGAGGCAGTGGTCAGGTCTCAGAGTCCACAGGCGACGTAAGTGATTTTGAAATAGTAACGGTGGATGTAGTTGCACAGCCTAGTGCTCCTAATGCATATCCAACAGCAGTATATGAAGGGCTGATGAATATGAAAGGTGGACACAAGGTTCTCGAGATGGCGGCTGATGCCAGTGCAAATCAAAAAGTACAAAAGTATTTAAAAGAGCAAGTAACACGCTTAATTAAAGACTTAAAAATTTAGGAGATCCGTATGTTAGAAGCAATCAAACCATTGCTAGATAGCGGAATTATTAACGAAGAAACAGAAACAGCAATTAATGAGGCTTGGGAAGCAAAACTTTCTGAAGCCAAAGAGACTGTACGTGCTGAACTTCGTGAGGAATTCGCACAACGCTATGAGCATGACAAGTCAGTCATGGTTGAGGCTTTAGACAAAATGGTCAACGAATCTTTATCTAAAGAACTTCAGGAATTCGCTGAAGACAAGAAGAGATTAGCAGAAGATAGAGTTAAGTACAACACTAAGATGTCTGAGACAGCAGATAAGTTCAAAGGTTTCTTAGTTGGTAAACTAACTGACGAACTCAAAGAGTTACGTGAGGACCGCAAAACAATGGCCGGTACAATGGCTAAAGTTGAGCAGTTCGTTATTCGTCAACTTGCTGAGGAAATCAAAGAGTTCGAGCAAGACAAGAGAGACGTTGTGGAAACAAAGGTCAAACTTGTTGCTGGTGCAAAAGAAAAGTTAGACGAACTTAAAACTAAATTCGTTGCTCGCTCATCTGCTTTAGTTAAAGAGGCAGTTGCTACAAATCTAGAGTCTGAGTTAACTCAACTCAAAGAAGACATCCAGACTGCTCGTGAGAACATGTTTGGACGTAGATTGTTTGAAGCATTCGCAAGTGAATTTGCTGGTACTCATTTAAATGAGAACAAGGAAATTAAGAAACTTCAAAGCATTATTGCTGAGAAGGATGAAAAACTTGCAGAAGCAACTCAAGCAAGTGAAGATGCTAAGAAATTAGTTGAATCAAAAGAGAGCGAAATTAAAGTGATTAAGGAATCTAGTGAGAGAAAAGAAACACTCAACGGATTGCTTAAGACATTAAACAAAGAGAAAGCCACTGTAATGAGTGACTTACTCGAATCTGTGCAAACTGAAAAACTTCAGTCTGCATTTGACAAGTATTTGCCAGCAGTTCTTAACAATTCAAAGATTGAACAAGCCGCAAAGCAAGTTCTTTCAGAGAATAAGAAAGAAGTAACTGGTGATAAAACTGCGAAAGACGCTGTAAAAGAAGATGGTACAAACATCATTCAGTTAAAGCGTTTAGCAGGGCTATAAATTAGTAAAACTATTAGGAGAAACTGAAATGTCAGATAATTTACTAGAAGGCCGTTGGGGTGAGACCAAAGATGCCCTGTTAGAAGGTTTACAAGGTTCTCGCCGTACAACAATGGCTTCTGTGTTAGAAAACACAAAGAAGCACTTGGTAGAATCCGCAACAGGCGGTGCAACAACTAGTGGTAACGTTGCTACTCTTAACAGAGTTATTCTTCCAGTAATTAGACGAGTTATGCCAACTGTTATCGCTAACGAAATCGTTGGTGTTCAGCCAATGACTGGTCCAGTTGCACAAATTCACACATTACGTGTACGTTATGCTGAAACAGCAACATCAACAGCATCTGCTCCGTTTGATACAGATACAGTTGCTGGTGACGAAGCTCTTTCACCATTCAAAATTGCTACAGCATATTCAGGTAGTTTAACTACTGGTCGTGCTGACAGCACAGCAACACTTGAAGGTTCACCAGGACGTAAGATTAACGTTCAGATCTTAAAGCAAGTTGTTGAAGCTAAGACCAGAAAGCTATCAGCTCGCTGGACATTTGAAGCCGCTCAAGACGCACAGTCAATGCACGGCTTAGATGTTGAAGCAGAAATTATGGCTGCTTTAGCTCAAGAAATTACTGTTGAAATCGACCAGGAAGTACTTGGTTCTTTAAGAAGCCTAGCCGCTACTGAAGAAACATACAACCAGGCAGCAGTTTCAGGTACAGCTACATACGTTGGTGACGAGCATGCCGCTCTTGCTGTTTTAATTAACAGAGTTGCTAACAAGATTGCTCAAAGAACAAGACGTGGTGCAGGTAACTGGGCAGTTGTTTCCCCAGCCGCATTAACAGTTCTTCAGAGCGCAACAACATCTGCATTTGCACGTACAACTGAAGGCACATTTGAAGCACCTACAAACACTAAGTTTGTTGGTACATTGAATGGTGCAATGAAAGTTTACGTTGATTCATATGCAAGCGACACAACAGCAGTTCTAGTTGGTTATAAGGGTTCAAGCGAAGCTGATGCAGCCGCTTTCTACTGCCCATATATTCCATTAATGAGCTCTGGTGTTGTTTTAGATCCAGCAACATTTGAACCAGTTGTAGGCTTTATGACCAGATACGGTTATGTTGAGCTTACAAACACAGCGTCATCTCTTGGTAACGCTGGTGATTATGTTGGTGAGATTGCAATGAGCAACCTTTCTTTCTCATAATTCATTATTTGAAAGCAATTTCCTGTTCGGAATGGGAAAACAAATTAGGGGTCGCAAGACCCCTTTTTTGTTGACTTTATATATAGGATAGTGTATAAATATATACACGTTCAGCTGTAAGGCCGGAAGTAGACTTCATTATTAGTCGAAGGAACGCATTATCATCGTTCATCTCGAAAGAGACGGAAGTAGGTAATGGTTACCGAAGGAACGCACCTAACTGTAAAAAGGAGGGTGTTAACATGACAATGTGGACTCGCTATTGTAGAGAGCAAGCACAGAAAGACTATCATAAGTCTCAAATGCTTAAAATCTTATTGTTACGTGCAATACACGAAACAGATAAGTGAACTTCAAGGGGCTGAAACGCCCCTTTTTTGTGACTAACATTTCTATAAATACTATTGTTCAGTAGTTAGGTAAAACTGACTTATGCTGTCCCAACAGCGTAGCGACTAGAACTCGCATTGGACTTCTTAACAAGGAGAAAACAAATGGGAAGACCTTTAAAATTAGCAGAAACAGTTGACGGCAACTTAAAAGTTCCTTCAGCAAACACATCAGGTACTATCGGTAATACAGCACTTAGTGGTTCTACACAGATCCAATTTACAGGTTACGTTACTGGTGGTTCAGCAAACACTGGTTATGCTTCTAAGCAAACAGGTAGCAAAACATTCAAAGTTACTACAAGTGACGGCACAGAAGATTTGTTATTAACAGCAGTTGCCAGCGGTAGTTTAGCCGCAGGACAATGCCAGTTAACAGCAACAGATAGCGCAGGTGGAACATACTATGTAAGTAAAATTACATCACGTTATGTTACACTAGTTCCTAATGACGGTACACAGTGGTCATCCGGTCAAAAAGCATTGTGGGTAGCAAGTGGTCCTTCATTGAACACTTCAGTTAGTATCCCAATGGCATAATAGTTAATTTTTTAACTACTAAAGGCTACAGTGATAATTACATTGTAGCCTTTTTTTATGACACCAATAGCATTTATTATCGGAAACGGACGCAGTAGATTAGACATAGACTTGGAAAGTCTAAGAGGTCGAGGCATGATCTACGGATGTAATGCCTTGTATAGAGACTTTACTCCCGATGTATTAATAGCAACAGACGGTGGTATAGCAAAAGAGATACAAGAATCTGGTTATGCAAAAACAAATAGATTTTATACACGTAGGCCTATAGAAGGATTGGGAGCGAAACCCATTGAACATAACTACGGTTGGTCAAGCGGACAAGTAGCCTTAAGTTATGCTTGCCATGCTAAACACAGTTACTTGTACATGATTGGATTTGATCTAGCAGGATTGAACGAACATCAAAAGTTCAATAATGTTTATGCAGATACCGATCACTATAAAAACTCAACAGAGAAACCAACGTTTTACGGTAACTGGTTAAAACAAATACATCAAACTGTAACAGAGTTTAAAAACAAGCGTTTTGTTAGAGTAATAGCAGAAGATGGCTATGAACCTCCTGAGCTTAAACCTTTAAAAAATATGCAACACATGTCTACAAACGAATTTAAAACCGTGCTAAATACATTGAAATAGGTAAAAAAGAATGGCTACAACTAAACGTGTTTCCGGTGATTATAACATAAGTTCAGTAGATGCTAGTACAGACAATGTTGTCATTACTACGCATACTGTCACGGTAAATGGCAACTTAACGGTTACAGGTAATACAACATCTGTTGAAACAACAAATACCGAAATCACTGATTCTGTTATTACACTTAATAAAGGCGAATCGGGCGCAGGTGTAACTACAACGTACTCAGGATTTGAAGTGGATCGTGGTAGTGCAAATGACGTAGCAATACGTTGGAATGAAACATCCGATATTTGGGAATTAACAACTGATGGTGTAACATACACTGAAATTACTACATCATCTTGAGCAGGTATCAGCGACGTTGTTTCAGACACTACACCACAACTAGGCGGCGATTTAGATATTAATGGATTTAATATTACTAGTGCAGTTTCAAATCAAAATATTGTTATTGATCCTAGCGGTACTGGTAAGTTAGAAGTCAGCAGTGAGTTAAAACTGCTAGAAGTTGTAAGCGATCCTACAGCAGAAACCGCATACACTTATGTATATGCGAAAGATCCTGGTGCAGGTCAAACAGGTTTGTATGTAGCAAACACAACAAGAACAGACGAAGTAGCCTCAAATAAGAGAGCTAGATTATACGGATTAATTTTTTAATAGGAACACAAGATGGCATTAGCAAACGTAGCAGTTGGAAATACCAATACAGACATTTATACTTCAAGTGGCGAAACTTGTGTTGTAACTATGTACTTTTGCAATTACACTGGAACAGCAAGAACAGTTTCTATCTATGCTGTAGCAAGTGGTGGAAGTGCCGACGATACGACAGTCATTGTTAAAGATGTTGATATCGTTGCATACGATACTTACACATTATCAACAGATAGACTCATACTTGCTAATGGTGATAAAATTACAGCGATTGCAGATGCAGGATCGGCAGTCACAGCAACAGTAAGTTATGCGAGTGTATAATGGCTAAACCAGGTAGATTCATAAAGAACACAAAGGTTAACAACTCAGCACAGAGTGTTATCACACTGCCAACTGGTACCGCAGGCGAAAGACCTGCAACACCAGAAAATGGTCAGATACGTTACAATACTTCAGACAACGTTATGGAAATGTATGTCGATGGTGCATGGGTTACAGTAGCAAAGGTCGGACTAGTTAGTATAGTAAAAGACACGTTTACTGGTGACGGATCAACAACTGCTTATACAGCAAGTCAAAGTATTGCAGACGAGCAAGATGTTATTGTGCATGTAGGTAACGTGCACCAGAATCCAGGAGTTGCATATACAGTAAGTGGAACAACAATTACATTTACAAGTCCTCCACCAGATACACATACAATTATAGTACAGCACGGATACAATAGTACTGGTGCGTAAAGGATAAAACATGGCAATTGGTAGAATATCAGGACCCATGCTCAAATCCAACCTAGAACGTCTAGGAGTGGATCTTGCAGTTGAAACAAGTCTTTTGTATGTAGATGTTACCAATAACAGAATTGGTATCAATACAGCCAGTCCTACTCAAAGCCTTCAAGTTGATAACGTAACAATAGCAGGTAGTCAGATACGTAGTACTTCCGGCGCATTAGATTTAGGTTCTAATAGTGATATAAGCATCACAGGCGGTAGTAACGGACAAGCACTATCAACAGACGGTAGTGGTAACCTTACCTGGATAAGTGTTTCACAGGACGGACAATCCCTAGTACTTGGTACAGCAGAAGATAGCGTATGGACAGATGGCGCAGTCAACACTTGGACTGAAACAACACCTATATCATATGCCGTTGATGATGTCAATGAGTGTATGCTTAACATCATGAACAATACAGCAGTTGCCAATATGGACTTTACTGCTGATACAACTTCAGGTGGTGCAGGCACAGTAGTAACATTAACTATTACAGCAGACGGTAACCCAAACAGATATGACATCACTTGGGGAGATGGTGATACCACTTCAGCAACATCAGATAGCACACCAACACATACATATTCTACTAACACAGGTTCTCCATTTGATGTAACTGTTAGAGCATACAATAGTGGTGGTAGTGGTGCTTGTAGCGAAATCAGCAAGACACGTACAGAATACATTATTATCTATACAGCAGATCCTGTTGTAAGTTTTGCGGCTTATGCGGCAAGTTCAGGTGGAAGTCCTATTACACAGTGGGACGATGGCGACACAATTTATTTTGAAAACACAACTACTAACACAAGTGGTGCAACAGTTCAATATACTTGGGACTGGGGAGACGGTAGTAGTGACGATGTAGTATCTAGTGATGCATCCGCAGGTGGTGTAGGTGGTGGTAGACTTGCCCACACATTTACTGCCAGCACAGAACAAGAACAAACAAGAACTGTAACACTCACACTAGATAGCCACAGTACAGCGTTACCTGCAAGTATTCCAACAAGTGATACTTCAAATGTTAAAATTTATGATGATCATACACCTAGTGTAACACTAGATGACAATAGTGGCGTTAATGAAGATGCAACATCGGGACATGTTGTTACATTTACTAACACAACAGAAAGTACTATTGGTAGTTACGCTACATACGGTATTCAATATCAATACCAGTGGGGAGATGGCACAAGTAATACAACAGTCAATGTTGGCTCTGGTGCCGATGGAGATACAAGCGGAACAATTAGTCATACATTTGCTTTAAGTGCAAGTGATCAAGCAAATGGAATTGCACAGGACTTTACAGGTAACTTAAGAGTTATCAGTAACCATACAAGTTCGCCGTTTATTAGTTCAACATTTACAGTACACGTTGAACCAGACGTTAGAGCAAACATTGCGGCTACAGCAGTTACTACAAGTGATAGAACTGGCGACAATCAATACGACTTATACGACTTTACAGACTTAAGTGGTAATAATCGTGCATTAGTACGTGCAACTAACACGTCACAAAATGCTGATGACTACGAATACGATTGGGCAGATGGTAGTACTAACGACACAGTAACAGAAGACGGATCAGCGGCAGGCTCTATTGGTGCAACTTTAGATCATGACTATGCTGGAGAATCAACAGGCGATTACAATCTCACATTCACAGCAAACGGTACTCCGGACATAACTGCACAAACAGATACAGATACTAGCATAACATTTACAATGAATGCTACACCAAGTGCTCCAAGTAACTTGAGTACATTTAGTATTACATTGGCAGATGCTTTCCAAGGCACAAGTCCTCGACTGTGCTCAGGATTTGACGACAATTCGTCAAGTAATCCATTAAGTGCTGGCGCCGCACTAACGACGACAACAGCAAGACGATACACAAGTGGTACTATCGATACAAGTACTGTGAACAATGCATACAACGGTGCATCAGGAACGCTCAGTGCTAATATCAATGGTTCTACAGCAGGTAGTAAAACATTTACAACTGCAACAGGAGAGACGGGTACATTTACTAGTTTGGTAATTAGTCAACAGGATGATGCACACAATACTATTAGTGCAAGTACATATCCTAGTGATTTTTATCAAACATTCGATGCTAAAATTACACAAGCACTCGCAAGTTATACCGTAGGTGTAAACGATGAAAGACTAGAGCACGATGCAACAGGCAATACAAACTATGTTGCAGTTGTATATGATGACATAACATCAAGTCCTAGCATTTCAAGTGCAGGAACACTGGCAGAAGGCACTGGCGGAACAAAACGTTACATATCAGGTATCCCATATTATAATTCAGGATCACCTACGCTAACTTGGTCAGGTGTTGAAATCAGTAACTTAACTGGTCAGGCATACACAGACCAAAGTAACATTGTTGAAGTTGACAACGGTACTAACCAAGAAGGTACGAGTTCTGCAGGTACAACAAACACAGATTACACTTACAGCGACATAGACGGTGCAAGTACGATGCTTACACTAGGTGTACCTAATGTAGACACTGGTGTTGCTAGTGCCTATGCAATAGGAGACTTAAGTGTTCCTATTACATCAAGTTCAGTAAGAACTATTGACAGAGTTAAAATTAGAGCAAGAAACTGTAATGGCATTAGCTCATATACAGAAAACACAACAAACATACAGGTGCATACATCAGCACAAAGTGGTATAAGTGAAATTGCTATTGCAGTTAGTGATAGTTTAGGTAACGGCACATTTACGGATGACGGTGTGCGTGTATTTGACTTTAATGCTGATACGACAGACACTCCGAGTTATACTGGTGCTACAAACTTCTACACTAACGATCCTTACACAGAAGCAAGCGATCCGGGTGTGTCAGGTACAAAAGAAGCAACTATTAGATTAGGTGTTTTGAAGTATGATGTTACAGATTATAGTTCAGGATATCTCCCAGTAGGTCCAGATAGATCAAGCGATACAGGCACACAATACTTTACATTTGCATTTCGCAGACAGGTTGTTGCCAACTTTGATATTAATATTACAAGTTCGGGCATTGCAGGTTTATGGATAGCGGCACCAGGTACTGCTATTGATTCAGCATCATCACTTAACGGTTGGTTAGATGCAAGTACAACATACGGTGGTTCAGGTGTACCAGGTGCTAATACAGGCAGTGGTGGTAATGGTTCTAACGGATGTGCATTTACATCAGGTGATAGGATTGCCGCTAGTACATCACTAAGTGGTGGTTACACAATGACACTGGGTAGTGAGAACATGACAAACGCTACAGGTAATGTTGTTTTAGTGAGAATAGCATTAACAAGTGGTCAGAGTGTTACTGCACTTAGCATAGGAGTAGCGGCGTAATGGCGATTCAAGATTCCCAAAAAGTTGACTACTTATGGAAAAAACTAGGTTACTCTGCCGCTAAGACAGATACTAACGCTATTAAGAAAGCACCTAACGAAGCCATCACCAGTCCTCTGTTAATGCGTATTGACACACTTTGGGCAAAGTCTGGAGATATTCCTAGTGTCTTGCCAGGCAGTTCAACAGGTGTAGTTACAGTTTATCCGACAAGTAACCCTGTAGAGTGTACAGAAGATACTTCTGCAACAGCCAACAGGACTTGGAAAACAGGACAGACTAACTGGATTAGTCCAGAGTTTGGATCAACATATCAGGTAAAAGTCTATATACATACTACTAGTGACGCCGCAGGCGCAAGTGGTGGTGACCAAGTATTTGCAACTGGTTCAGGAAATGACGATGAATGGTTCTTTGACTACCAGTCAGGTGTGCTACACTTTATTGGTGACAACTTACCTAACGGTGTAAGTTTTACAGGTAAGAGTGTTTATATAAGTGGTGGTAGATACACAGGTGATATTGGTGGTAATTTTTCAGCATCAACAATGGGAGACTTGACTACAATAGGTTCTCCTCAAACTACATTAACACCAACTGTAACAAATGCAGACATAGGACTAGATCCAACTGGAACAGGACAAGTTATCATTACAGGCACAAATGCTATTACTATCCCTAGTGGTAGTACAGCGGCAAGACCTAGCGGATCAACAGGTGATCTTAGAGTTAACTCAGCTACTGGCAACTTAGAATACTATGCGAGCGGACAGTGGAATGTTTTAGATCCGAGTGCTGGAACGGCAACTGCATTAGACTCCTTCACTGGAGACGGTAGCACAACAACATTTACACTTAGTGCAGAATCTTCTACAGACAGTGTTATTGTTACTGTACAAGGTGTGGTACAGAAAGCAACGACTACATATACAGTAAGTGGTACTACACTTACATTCTCAGAAGCACCGTTATTAAACGAACAGATTGAAGCAAGGACAGTGTCAACCACATACACCTTAGGTGACAAGGTTTCTGACAGCGATGGCGATACAAGAATACGAGTAGAAGAAAGTGCTGATGAAGATACTATTCGTTTTGATGCCGCTGGTACTGAAGTAGCAACAATGACAGATACTGTTACTACTTTTTCTACAGCAGTTAAAGTCGCTAACATGACAACTACAGCGAGAAATGCACTAAGCCCTGCAAACGGATGGGTAATATACAACACAACCGACAATAAGTTCCAAGGATATGCTAACGGTTCTTGGGTAGATTTTCACTAATTGACTAAATATTAAAGTAAAGAGTGCAATGCTCTTTTAACCCGCCTAGAACGCACATTTCACATAATATTAGCAGTTTCCGTTAGGAAGGTGTATAGCCACGATTTTGGGTCATTTTGGTAAATACTGATAAGTGCCAAAGGTGGCACTTACTAATTAGTAAAATATAACCTTGAGGAAACTAAAATGGCTGTTACTAGAATTAAAAACAACCAGATTACAGACTTAACCATTGAAACAGGCAAGATCGCTAACAACGCCATTACCGGTGGCAAGTTAGAGGATAACATGACTTACGGGTCAAACTTGACTATTAGTGGTAATTTGACTGTATCTGGAACAACCACTACAGTTGATTCAGCAACTACTACTCTTGCTGATCCATTAATGTTACTTTCAAAGGGAGCAACTGGTTCTGCAAGCGTAGACTCCGGTATCGTTATAGAACGTGGTGACGATAACAACGTTGCTATGATCTGGGACGAATCCGCAGATCAATTTGTAGTTGCTACTACTGCGAGTGAAGATGGAACAACTGCTGGGGATGTAACTATTACAAGTTACGCAAACTTCCAAGCGGCTACTGTTACTGCCAGTGCTATGTCACTAACAGGAACATTTGACGCTGATAACATTAGAATAGATGGAAACACAATTTCATCGACAGACACAAACGGTGCAATTAACCTAACACCTAACGGAACAGGTGAAGTTGTTGCCGCAACATTGACTGTTAGTGATTTAACAGACAATAGAATCGTTATTGCTGGATCAAGCGGCGCACTTGAAGATGATGGCAATTTAACATTCGACGGAACTACATTGGCGGCTACTGCCGCTGTTGACATTACAGGTGATTTGGATGTCGACAACATTAATATTAATGGCAACACAATCATTTCAACTGATACAAATGGCGACATTAACCTAACACCTAATGGTACTGGTGAAGTTGTTATGTCAACAGCAACAGTTAGTGATTTGACAGATAATCAAATCGTTGTTGCTGGCACAGGCGGTATCTTAGAAGGTGGTACAGGTCTTACATGGGACGGCACTGACTTAACAACAAGTAGTATTGTAGTTTCTGACTTAACAGACAACAGAGTACTAATTGCTGGTACATCAGGTGCTATTGAAGATGACGCTAACTTCACATTTAATGGTACAACACTTGCTTTAACAGCAGGCATGGACATTACTGGTGATTTAGACGTTGACAACATCAACATTAACGGCAACACAATTATTAGTACTGATACAAATGGTAACATTTCACTCACTCCAAACGGAACAGGTGAAGTCGTTGCTTCAACATTAACAGTAAGCGATTTAACTGACAATCGTGTTGTTATCGCTGGAACAAGCGGTGCATTAGAAGATGATGCTAACCTAACATGGGACGGAAGTACATTAACAGCAGGTGGTGATGTTAGCTCAACTACACTACAAACAAGTGGCGAAGCAACATTAGCAAGTGCTATTGTTTCTGACCTAACAGATAACAGAATCGTTGTTGCAGGTACTTCAGGTGCATTAGAAGATGACGCAAATCTTACCTGGGACGGCTCAGATATGGGTGTTACTGGTGGATTAAACGTTACTGGCGACCTAGCAGTCGATAACATTGCTATTAACGGCAATGCTATTACATCAACAGACACAAATGGCAATATCACAATTACTCCAGACGGAACTGGTGACCTAGTACTTGATGGCTTAAATTGGCCTCAAGCAGACGGCACAGCAGGATACGTTATTAAAACAGACGGTTCTGGACAGTTAAGTTGGGTTAGTGTACTTACAGACCTAGTGTTTGACACAACACCTCAGTTAGGTGGTGATTTAGATGTAAATGGACAAAAAATTGTTACTGCTAGATCAAATGAAGACATCGTACTTGAGCCTAATGGAACTGGTGAAGTTGTTATGTCAACAGCAGTTGTTAGTGACTTAACAGACAATAGAGTTGTTATTGCTGGTGCTTCAGGTGCATTAGAAGATGATGCTAACTTCACATTTGACGGTACAACAATGGCAATTACTGCCGCAGTTGATGTCACAGGTGACTTAGATGTCGACAACTTAAACTTAGACGGTAACACAATTTCATCAACAGACACAAACGGAGCAGTTAATGTAACACCTAACGGTACAGGTACTATCGAACTTGGTGGTACAAGTACAGTAGTTAACATTAACGGTACAACAGGATCAACAGGTTCTGCTAGCGGTGCGTTAGTAGTAGACGGTGGTGTTGGTATTGCTGAAAACTTAGAAGTTGGTGGTAACATTGTTGTTGCTGGTAGCTTAACAGTTGAAGGTACAACTACAACAGTTGACTCCGTAACAACACAAGTTGTTGATCCAATCTTCCAGATTGGTGGTGGAGCAGGTGGTGCCGCACTTTCATCATCAGACGCTAAAGACAGAGGTATGTCTGCCAAGTATTATGATGGTGCTGAAAAGACTGCTTTCTGGGGTTATGATGATTCAACAGGCTACTGGACATTTGTACCTGATGCTACAATCGCTAGTGAAGTTGTTTCAGGCTCAAAAGGTACACTAGATGTTGGTAGCATTTTAAACGCTAACTTAACAGACAATAGAGTTGTTATTGCTGGTACAAACGGCGTTTTAGAAGATGATGCTAACTTTACTTTCGACGGAAGTACATTAACAGTAGGCGGTGATGTAAGTTCAACTACTTTACAGACAAGCGGTGAAGCAACATTAGCAAGTGCCATAGTCAGTGACTTAACAGACAATAGAGTTGTTATTGCTGGCTCAAGCGGTGCACTTGAAGATGATGCTAACTTTACATTTAATGGCACAACATTAGCATTAACAGCCGCTATGGACATCACTGGCGACTTAGATGTTGATAATATTAACATTAACGGTAATACTATCATTAGTACTGATACTAATGGCAATATTAGCCTAACACCAAACGGTACAGGTGAAGTTGTTGCTAGTACTTTAACAGTCAGTGACTTAACTGACAACAGACTAGTTGTTGCAGGTACAAGTGGTGCATTAGAAGATGATGCTAACTTGACTTGGGATGGCTCAGATATGGGTGTTACTGGTGGCTTAAATGTTACTGGTGACTTAGCAGTTGATAACATTGCAATTGATGGTAACACAATTTCATCAACAGACACAAATGGCGACATTAACTTAACACCAAATGGTACAGGTGAAGTTGTTGCCGCAAGTGCTACAGTTAGTGACTTAACAAGTGGTAGAATTGTTACTGCTGGTACAAGCGGTGCATTGGAAGATAGTGCTTCTCTACTTTGGGATGGTACAGATTTAACAGCAGGCTCTGCTATTATTTCTGACTTGACAGACAATAGAGTTGTTATTGCTGGTACAAGTGGTGCTCTTGAGGACGATGCTAACTTCACATTTAATGGTACAACATTGGCATTGACAGCCGCTATGGATATCACAGGCGACTTAGATGTAGATAACATCAATATTAATGGCAACACAATCATTAGTACTGATACAAATGGCGATGTTAACATTACACCAGACGGAACAGGTGAAGTTGTTATGTCTACAGCAGTCGTTAGTGACTTAACAGACAACAGACTAGTAGTTGCAGGAACTTCAGGTGCATTAGAAGATGATGCAAACTTAACTTGGAGTGGAACAGCACTTGCTGTTACTGGTGGTGTTGATGTAACTGGCGACTTAGACGTAGATAACATCAACATTAATGGCAACACTATTATTAGTACTGATACAAATGGCGATGTTAACATTACACCAAACGGAACTGGTGAAACAGTTATTGCAACAGCCGCAGTTAGTGACTTAACAAGTGGTAGAATTGTTACTGCTGGTACAAGTGGTGCTTTAGAAGACAGTGCTTCATTGCTCTGGGACGGCACAGACTTAACTGCTGGTAGTGCTATTGTTAGTGACTTGACAGCAGGTAGAGTTGTATTAGCAGGTACTTCAGGTGCTATTGAAGACAGTGGTAACTTAACATTTGATGGTACAACATTAACTGTTACAGGTAACATTGCTGTTGACAACTTAGACTTAGATGGTAACAACATCACTGCAACAGCAGGTGGTGAAGTTACTATTAACGATGCAGGCGCAGACGTTGACTTCAGAGTTGAAGGCGACACTGACACAGCATTGTTCCACGTTGATGCAGGTGGTGATGTAGTAAACATTGGTACTACAACATCAACAACTGGTGCTAAGTTAAAGATTAGCTCAACGGACTCTGTGATGATTCCAGTTGGTTCAACTGCTGAGCGTCCAGGTACAGGCGTTGACGGTATGTTGCGTGTTAACTCATCAACAAACAAGATGGAATACTATGCTAACAGTGAATGGAAGTCAGCTGACGCATCATTTACAGTTATTGCTAGTGATACATTTGACGGTGATGGTTCAACAACAGCGTTTACACTTGGTGATTCACAAACAACAGCAGGTTGTGTGGTTAGTATCAACGGTGTGGTGCAGTTACCTACATCAGCATATGGTGTTAGCGGAACTACTTTAACGTTTACTGAGGCACCAGCAAGTGGTGACAAGATTGAGGTACGTAGATTTACTACTACAGTAACAGTTACTGACATTGCTAGTGGCGATGGTTACCAAGCAGTTGAAGCAGTAGATGCAACAGGTGTTCGGATTTCAACAGGCACAAGCGCACAAAATCTACGTTGGACATTTGACACAAGTGGTCACTTAATTCCTAATGGCGATGAACTATTTGACATTGGTGATGCAAGTAATAAAGTTAGAAGTCTTTATGTTGGTGGTGGTACAGTTTACTTAGGTGATTTACAACTTAAGGATAACGGTGACAACACACTTGGTGTATTCCAGAGTGATGGCACAACTCCAGCTGGTACAGTAGTTAACGACTTTGTTACTGGTGCACAAGGTGATGTACGCTTTATGGACGCTGACAGTAGTAACTTTGTTGCATTCCAAGCCCCTGCTACAGTGAGCTCAAATGTAACTTGGACACTACCAGATGCAGACGCAAGTGTAAGTGGTTACGCTCTTGTTAGTGACGGCGCAGGCACACTAAGTTGGGCAGCCGCAGGTGCAACTATTAGTCAAGATGAAACAACAAATACAAACTTTAACTTGTATTTTGCTTCAACTACTAGTGGTGCATTAACATCAGTTAATTACGACACAGGCCTGAGCTATAATCCAAGCACAGGTACATTAACAACCTCAGTATTCTCTGGTACTGCTACAACAGCAACAAATGTTACTGCAACTGCTAACGACACAACAAATGAGACAACATACATCACATTTGTTGACGGTGCTACAGGAGCGCAAGGCATTGAGACTGACACAGGCTTAACCTACAATCCAAGTACTAACACATTAACAACCTCAGTATTCTCTGGTACTGCTACAACAGCACAATACGCTGACTTGGCAGAGATGTACGCTAGTGATACAGAGATTGAAGCAGGCACAGTTGTACACTTTGCTGGTAACGGTAAAGTTGCACCATGTGATGTTGATATGTGTTCTAAGGTTGCAGGTATTGTTTCTACTGATCCAGCACACTTGATGAACAGCTCACAAGAAGGTACTCCTTTAGCGTTGGCTGGTCGAGTTCCATGTAAAGTCGTTGGTCCTGTTAGCGCAGGTGACTTAATGGTATCAGCTGGCAACGGTATGGCAAGAGCTGAGGCAGATCCAAAGTTAGGCACAGTTATAGGCAAAGCAATCGAAGATTTCTCAGGCGAAGGAGAAGGCGTAATAGAAGTTCTAGCATTAATGATGTAAGACTTCTACAAGTAGTAGGTAAGAGGGAGGGCAAACGCTCTCCCTTTTATTTTGACTAAATACTAAACAAAGGATTATTTTTAGTATGGCATTAACTCGACCTAAAGCGGCGCAGATTAACTTCGATTTAACGAATATAACCGATCCGGTTATACGGTTAAACTCCGATCACACAGGCGCTAACGACACAGATGTTGGATTTATATTCGAGCGTGGTTCCTCAGGAGATAATGCGGTACTAATATGGGACGAATCAGCGGCGCAATTTGTAGTAGGAACTACAACAGCAACGGGTGTTACTCAGGGCGATTTAACAGTTACCAACGGTAATCTACAAGTAGACACAATTAAAAATAGAGAACAGCGTTATACAACTTCGAACATGATGAAGTTTAACCAGTTATACACTGGTGCGGCTTCAGGCAGTTACTTTGAACAAAACGAATATCAAAAGATTGTAACAATCATTCCTAGTGCGGCTTCTCAAAACTATCAAGTGTCGGGACGCATCTTGTGTCAAACTGCTGGTTCAATACAGACCATAAACTTTATAGCGGCACTAAGATCAAACACACTTCCCGATCTAGATTGGTCAATTACCTACACAGAACAACACAACGGTACAGCACACTTTAAACCTCAGTTATGGACAAAAGAAACTACAACAGCAGGATTTATTTTTGCTATACAAAAGATTTCCAGTGGTAGTCTATATGGAACTGTAACAGTTGATTTAGACGTTATACCTAGAGCAAGTAGCCAACTAGACAATGTTACTGTAAACACCACGCAGGACAGTGAACAAACATCAATTGACGCAGGATATACTGCAAACGATATGACTTTAGTGCAAAGCATATCAGGAAGTGCTATTGAGTTTAGCAATGCGTATACCTTTCCAACAGCAGATGGTAGTGCTAACCAAATATTGCAAACAGACGGTAGCGGCACACTAAGTTTTGTTGACAACACTGGTGCAGGTATTGGCAACGTTGTAGAAGACACCACACCACAACTTGGCGGAGATTTAGATTTAAACTCTAGTGATATTACAGGTACAGGTAATATTAATATTACAGGAACTGCTACATTATCTGGTAATCTAACAGTTGATACAAACACACTTTTTGTCAATGCTTCAAATAATAGAGTCGGTATTGGAACAGCAAGTCCAGCATACCAAGTAGAAATAGAAAACACCAGTGCAAACGCATTATTGGTGTTAGATAGAACAGACGGTGCTTCTACTTTCATTGAAGGTGGTGCCACTGATTCGGTGATTGGTTCTGTTGGATCCAACGATGTAAAAATAGCCTACAATAGTGTTCCAGTGGTCACAATTGGATCAGGTGGTGCTATTACAACATCAGGTGATGTAACAGCAGGTACTCTAACTGTATCAGGTGAATTAACAGTAGACACCGACACGCTCTATGTAGACTCTACAAATAATAGAGTAGGTATTGGGACGACTAGTCCTACTTCTTTATTACATTTAAAATCTACTGGTCCAGCAATATTAACATTAGAAGCAGATTCAGATAATGCGACTGAAACTGATAACGCTAGAATAGAATTATCTCAAGATGGTGGGGTAGTTACAGGAAGTATTGGATACGCTAATAATACAAATTCTATTGAACTATGGAATAATTATGCTGACCATTTAATTTTTGGCACTAATAACACAGAACGCATGCGTATCGACTCTTCTGGTAACGTAGGGATTGGTACGGCTAGTCCTTCTACTGAATTAGAAGTAGTTGGAACAGTAACAGCAACATTGTTTGATGGAACAGCAACATCAGCTAGGTACGCTGACTTGGCAGAGAATTATGTTGCAGACGCTCAGTACGAACCAGGTACAGTTTTAATATTTGGTGGTCAACACGAAGTAACAGCCAGCAGACAACCAGATAGCAACAAGATTGCTGGAGTAGTTTCTACAGCACCAGGTGTATTAATGAACAAAGACTGCGCAGGTGAGTTTGTTGTTGCTCTAGCATTTACTGGACGAGTGCCTACAAAAGTTAAGGGTACTATTAGCAAAGGCGACATGATGGTAAGCAGTAACATTGAAGGTGTTGCTGTAGCCAGTAACAATCCTCAAATAGGAACAGTTATAGGAAAAGCATTAGAAAACTACGATAGTGAGGAAGTTGGCGTTATTGAAGTTGTTGTAGGAAGACTCTAATGCAAAAACTGTATCGCACCGACTACGAAGGTGAGTTTATAATTGATGGATACGTCTTAAAAGAAGGCAGACGTTACGAAAACAGAGAGTTTATACCCAACACCATAGTAAACAATCAGCACACAGGCAGAGCTGTGGTCATAGGCAACGGCACTTCTAGACTAGCAGTAGACTTACGAAAGATAGAACGTCATGCTGGCGGACATCTAGGTAAACGACGCTTACAAAGTTATGGCTGTAATGCACTATACAGAGACATGAATCCAGAATTTCTTGTGTCTACCAATAATTTTATGGTCAATGAAATTGTTAGAAGTGGATATGCAGATAAGCACATTGTTATGTCAAACAGTAACAACTGCATTAACCATCCAGGCAAAGTACATCTCATACCATATGCAATTAATTTGTGTGCCGGCGCAACAGCACTCTATCTAGCATGCTTCGACGGACACAAGACTGTGTATATTTTAGGTTTTGACAACCAAGACGGCGACATTAATAACAATGTATATGCAGGAACAACCAACTACGCAGACAAAGAGCATAAAGTCAGTAGCAAAAAGTGGGAAGGACAAACCAAACGTATTATTGATACATACGATGATGTAGATTTTGTCTGGATTACGGGTGGTCGTTCACGATTTCCTGAACAGTGGAAGCATTGTGTAAATTTGCGTGAGATAACTGTGCGAGACTTTTCGTTAGAAGTGGACTTATAAAACTTTATCCATAGTATCTAACTTTCCCTTTACGACCTCAAAGTTAAATGTTTTCCAAACGCCAGGGTGTAGTGGTCTCGGGTGATCTTCTAAGTATACCCAACAATAACCTTTATGTTCTTCATTTAATACAGGAGTAAATTCTCTGTCTACAGTTAAGAGTACTGTGTGGTATACAAACTTTTTATCTTCGCTGGTAAACGTTTCAATAGGTATAAATTTTTCGTACAGTAACTCGCTACCTAGCTCTTCTTCACATTCACGTTCTAATGCTTGTAGAGTAGACTCCCCTTTCTCAAACTTACCACCAGGAAGTCCCCAAGTGTTGCCGTAACTACACTTGTCTCTCAACAAAAATAAGTATCTTCCAGTTTTATTTGATCTTATTAATGCACCACAACTGTTTATAATGCGAGGCTCCAATAGCCCTCCTTGTATTGACCTTCATAAGACCTAACCCATGCAGAGCCAGTCCACTTGTATTGATAATTTGTATTTAAGTTGCTAACATAGTGAGTGCCTGTTTGTGTACTAGCATCAAAACTAACACGCCACATGTCACCATCGTACTCTATAATATCGTTACTATCTGCTATAAGATCATCTGTGCTGGAATCTGGTAGTAATCCTTTCCAAGCATCAGCACCGTCTACATTATTTGAGTTGCCAATTGGATTAGTTAATAAGTATCTTGTTCCTGCTGTAGGCGTACTTAGCCCGCTATTAGGACCTACTCTGTCAGGGTCTATAATAGC
>Ga0255751_10001619_pt1 | contig 21351 bp, 19 predicted proteins | sample 071ome_20_FD_179951 | JGI IMG/M metagenome (GOLD analysis project Ga0255751, IMG submission 179951) | Coastal salt marsh microbial communities from the Groves Creek Marsh, Skidaway Island, Georgia - 071412BT metaG (version 2) | ecosystem: Environmental > Aquatic > Marine > Intertidal zone >...
CCGCAGCCGCGATGCCGAACATAACCGTAAAGCGGCGGTCAATGTTGATGCCCAATAGGCCAACTGTTTCGCGATCCGCCATACCCGCGCGAACAACCATGCCGAATGTTGTGAATTGCAAGAAGGCAAACACAGCACCGATCAGGATCATCGCAAAACAGAAGTAAACAATACGCCAGTAAGGATAGATGATAGAGCCAGGATCCATTCCAATAAGAGCACCAAAGTCAAATGAACCGATAAACGCTTCAGGCGCTGGTGTTGGGATTTGGTTCGCACCATAATAGTACTTCACAATTTCCTGCAAAACGATCGCAAGGCCGAATGTCACAAGGATCTGATCGGCGTGTGGACGTTTGTAGAAATGTTTGATTAGCCCGCGCTCCATGATTACGCCAATCGCGATCATGACAGGAATTGCGAACAGAATGGACAGCGGAACTGACCAGTCGATAATCGCTTGGCCTGTGGCTTCGCCAAACCAGTCATTCACATATGGAACCTCAACTTTCAGCGGGTTCCCAAGGAAGTCTTTCTTGGTCTCATCAATGACCGTATGAGAGATCGTCAAGATACGACTTAATGTCACTGCGCAGAACGCGCCAAGCATAAAGAGTGCACCGTGTGCAAAGTTAACGACACCCAGTGTGCCGAAAATCAGCGTTAGACCCAGGGCAATCAGCGCATATGCGCTGCCCTTGTCCAACCCGTTCAGGATTTGAAGAATGATTTGGTCCATTTGGCCCCCTAGACCCCGCCGTGAGGTCGAGATGTACAAAAGCTTGTGAAAGCTGCGTCGATTTAGTTGTGAGTGCGAGAGTTGGCCCCGCCAATACTGCGGGGCCTAGGTGTATTATGCACCTGGGTTACATGTACCCAATTCGCCACCGAAGATCGCTGGATCGTATGTAAGCGCTTCACGCGGTGTGATGTCCACAGTTTCAAGAAGGTCGAACTGTGAATCTGGGTTTTCTTTACCGCGCACAACCAATGCATCTTTGAAGCACTGGTGGTCAGAGCCACGGTAAAGTGTTGGGCCGTTACCCAATCCGTCGAATTCGAAGTCAGCAAGAGCTTCTTGAACGCCACATGGGTTGAATGTGCCCGCACGTTGACATGCGTCAGCATATAGAAGTGTCTGACAGTATGTTGTGTGTGCCGCCTGTGAAGGAGGGAAGCCATACTTCGCACCGAACGATTGAACGAAGGCGTTCGTACCAACATAACGAGAGCCAGCAACATTCTCTAGTGACCAGTGCCAGTTTGTTGTACCGTAGATGCCCGCAACGTTTTTACCAGCACCTTGTGCCATCAAACGTGAGTATAGTGGAACAACAACTTGGAATTGCTTGCCATTTGCTTCCGCAGCGCGAAGGCCGAACTGAACAGCAGATGTCAAAGAGTTAACCATGTTTCCGCCGTAGTGGTTAAGAACCAAAACGTCAGCACCAGAGTTAAGAACAGGCGCGATGAATGATGAGAAGTCTGTTGTCGCAAGTGGTGTTTTCACCGCTGCAACTGTTTCCCAGCCCATTGCTTCTGTTGATGTACGAACCGCTTCTTCTGTGGTGTAGCCCCAGTTGTAGTCCGCTGTCAGGTGATACGCTTTACGGTCTTTACCGTATTCGTTCGCCAAGATTGGCGCAAGCGCTGCACCAGTCATGTAAGAGTTAAAGAAATGACGGAAACCGTTTGCCTTCTTATCTTTACCTGTTGTGTCGTTTGAGTGTGTCAAACCTGCCATGAACACAACGCCAGCTTCCTGACATAGCGCCTGAACCGCAACAGCAACACCTGATGATGAACCACCAGTGATCATAATTGCGCCGTCTTTTTCGATCATAGAACGTGCAGATGCGCGTGCCGCGTCTGGTTTTGTCTGAGTGTCACCTGTGACATACTCAACTTTCTTACCCAAAATACCGTTACCTTGTAGCGCTTTTGAGCTGAAAGTGTTCATCATTCCGCCGTCGCCTTCACCGTTTAGGTGCTCAACAGCAAGCATGTACGCGCGAAGTTCGTCAGCACCTTCGTCTGCGTATGGGCCAGTTTGTGGAACGTTAAAGCCAAGTGTTACGCTTGAGCCTGTTGGTTCATTTACGTATGCAGCTGCTGAAGACGCAGTGAAGATTGTAGGTAGAGCAACGCCCGCACCTGCAACAGCACCTGATTTCAACACGCCACGACGCGTTAGAGTTGTTTTGGACATAAAATCCTCCCATTTGAGTAATTCGGATCAGCTCCTCCTGCTGATCGCGAAGCACAGATGTGCTGCGCTAGTTGTCGTCAATGCATGAAAATTTCGCAATAAGCACCGCTATCAAAAGAAAAATTTTGTAAACAAATGAACAGTATTCTTGTGTATATTGTAAAATAATTTACACTGCACCGCAGAAAGTAACTGTAAAATATGGGAAAAATAGATGAGTGTTGGTGATCAGATCGGCGCACGTATACGCGAAAAGCGAGTTCAACTGCGTATTCGTCAATCTCAGCTTGCAAAAATGGTTGGTGTTTCTCCCTCATATCTCAATTTGATCGAACACAATCGCCGCAGAATCGGCGGTAAATTGTTGACAGATTTGGCAGAGGCACTGGCGATTGATATTGACCTGCTGAGTGAAGACGGGAAATCCTCAAAAGTCGCTCGCCTAGAAGAAGCTGCGCATTATCACAAAGTGGAAACGCAGGCCGAGTCTGCGCGCGAATTGGCAACGCGATTTCCTGCATGGAGTAGTTTTCTGATTGAGTTGGATCGCAATGTTCGCAGCCTAGAAGCAAAAATTGATGCGCTCAGTGACCGTTTATCGCATGATCCGCAGCTTGCGACCTCTTTGCACGAGGTCATTACAACCGTGACAGCCATCCGCGCGACCTCATCAATCTTATCAGACAGCGATGACATTGATCCAATGTGGCAAATGCGATTTCAGCGCAATATCAGCGAGGACAGCCTACGCCTTGCCGAAGAAGCGCAAGCGTTGGTCGATTACTTGGATGCCGACGAAACAGAGGCACGTACAGGAACGCCTTATGAAGAGGTTGAGGCATTCTTGCACGAAAACGATTACCATTTTGAAATGATCGAAACTGAAACACCTGATATCGACGATATTCTGAATATATCAGCAATTCGATCAACGGCGGGGCGGTTGTTGGCGCGAAACGTCTTGGAAATCTATCAGATGGATGCAACTGCACTTCCTTTGGCATCGCTTATTGATGATCTTCCGATCCAAATGGGTCTGTCTCAGTTGGCACAAAAACATCACTGCACAATTCCACAGTTGATGCGCCGCTTGGCCTGTTTGCCCACAGAAACTGTTGGTCGCGATTTTGGTATGGTCAGCATGGATGTGACTGGAAGTATTTTGTTTCGAAAACAAATCGATGGATTTCACATGCCACGGTTTGGGTCTGCTTGCGCCTACTGGCCGATCTTCCAAGCGCTACAAATGCCAATGCGTTTTTTAGAAGATGTTGTGATACATACGGGACGCGAGGGCGGGACGTTTCACACCTACAGCTATTGTGAAGCCATTCAGGACAATATCGGACGCCCCCCACGGTTGGTGGCGCATATGCTGTTTTACCCCCATACCCAAGAGGCGGCGCAGGCAACGCGTGTTGGTGCCACCTGCCGCGTCTGTGCAATTGCGGCCTGTCCAAGTCGTCGAGAACCTTCGATCCTTGGTGAAGAGCTTTGACATCTAGTCAATTTATGGTTTTATGCTCCATAAACTCGGCGCAGACCGAATAGGGAGGGGTAAGATGGCCAAGACCGTCTTGCTAATAGAAGATGAAGTTAACATCATCGAAGCACTTAGCTTCATCCTATCCCGTAACGGATGGGATGTGGTGACGCATTCTAATGGACATGATGCAAACGAGGTGATCACGCGGCGCGAACCTGATTTGGTTGTGCTTGACGTGATGTTGCCTGGCAAAAGTGGATTTGACATATTGCGTGATCTGCGGCGCGATCCGCGGCACCAAAATCGCCCCGTACTCATGCTGACGGCGCGCGGTCAAAGCAAGGACCGCGATATGGCAGAGCAATTGGGTGTGTCCAAATTTATGACCAAACCGTTTTCCAACACTGAAGTGCTCGATGCAGTGAATGAGTTATTGAGCTGATGAAACCAGTTACAGAACCAAAACTCTTTGTTGAGCCGCGCAACTATCGCGCGCGGCGCATGGTTGATGGTCTGCGGGTTTTGCCGATGGCTGGTGTTTTCCTGATTGCGATGCCCTTGTTTTGGGGCGGGTCTGGGGATACTGTTAAATCATCTGCAGTTATGTTGTTTCTCTTTGGGGTTTGGATCGTCCTTATCCTGCTGAATTTTCTGATGACGCGCCGAATTGGGAAAGAGCGTGATTGGCTGGACCCCATTAATTCAGAAACATCGGTGGATTAAATGCTTAACGTGTTGATCGGCGTTTGTTTGGCCTATGTGATCTCGCTATTTGCTGTTGCTTTTTGGGCCGAACGCGCATCGATGAGAGGTCGGGCAAATTGGTTGCGCTCTCCGATGATTTACACACTGTCACTGTCGATTTATTGTACTGGTTGGACGTTTTATGGCGCAGTTGGATATGCGGCGCGATCTGGTTTGGAGTTCGTAACAATTTACCTTGGACCCAGCCTTGTTATGCTGGGATGGTGGTGGATTTTACGAAAACTGGTGCGCATCGGCCGTGCACAGCGTGTCACATCAATTGCGGATTTGATCTCGTCCCGGTTTGGAAAATCAAACGGGTTGGGTGTGCTTGTGACAATCTTGGCGATTGTGGGAACAACGCCTTACATTGCGTTGCAACTGCAGTCTGTGACGCTGTCATTTGGTGCGTTTGCAAATTCCGAGTCACTTTCAGATAACACCGCTGCATTGTGGCTTGGGGCGGGGCTTGCGCTTTTCACGATTTTGTTTGGAACTCGTAACCTGGATGTCAATGAACGTCACCACGGTGTTGTCATGGCAATCGCCGTTGAAGCGGTGGTCAAATTATGTGCCTTGGTCGCAGTGGGTGTGTTTGTCGTTTGGGGCGTGTTGGGCGGAATTGGTCCCGTCCTAAGTGAAATTGACGCGTCAAAGGTTGCCACATGGGACGTAAACGGGAACCGATGGATCGCGCTTACGTTTTTATCGGGCGCTGCATTTCTTTGTTTGCCGCGTATGTTCCAAGTTCTGGTTGTCGAAAACGCGGATGAGGGGCATTTGCATACGGCATCTTGGGCCTTTCCAACATATTTGATGTTGATGTCACTTTTCGTGATCCCGATTGCCGTGGCCGGTTTGAAAATTTTGCCCATTGGGTCAAACCCAGATCTATTTGTGCTATCACTTCCGCTGAGTTTAGAGCAAGACGCGCTTGCGATGTTCGCCTTTATCGGGGGCTTTTCCTCGGCGACATCCATGGTGATTGTCGCCTCTCTGGCTCTGGCGACCATGGTTTCAAACCACATTGTCATGCCCATTTGGATTAAGTGGTCCGAACACCGCGTCCGTGAATTCGGGGATGTGCGCCGCATCATTTTGATTTCGCGCAGATTTGCGATCCTGTTTATTATATTGCTTGGATATATCTACTATTGGATTTCTGGCGGTGGCGCGGCGCTGGCGGCGATCGGACTTGTTTCTTTTGCGGGTGTGACACAGGTGTTGCCAGCGATGCTGGGCGGTATTTTTTGGCGTGGTGCCAACCGCATTGGCGCAACTGCGGGATTGTTAGTGGGCTTTTCGATTTGGCTATACACATTATTTCTACCCAGTCTTGGGAATGTGTATTCCGCCGCCTTTTTGGCCGAGGGACCATGGGGTATATGGTGGCTGCGGCCCCAAGCGCTGTTCGGGGTGACCGAACTTGATCCGCTGGTGCACGCACTGTTTTGGTCAATGTCGTTAAACGCCCTTACGTTTTTTGTGGGGTCCTTGATCAGTTTCCCAACCCCCATTGAACGCCTTCAAGGGGCGCAAATTGTGAATGTGTATGACCATTCACCGACTCAGCGGGGATGGTCGGGTCGCGCCGCGCAAAGCGAAGATTTGATGATCATGGCCCAACGGATTTTGGGGGTGAAACAGGCGCGCGCCTTATTTCAAGCAGAAGTGCAAAATCAAGGGGGGCAGGGGTATCTTCCCGATCCGACGCCCGAATTTTTACGGACGCTGGAACGCGAATTGGCAGGGTCCGTTGGTGCAGCCACCGCACATGCGATGATCGGACAGACCGTTGGCGGCACATCCGTTTCAGTCCAAGATTTGATGGCTGTTGCGGATGAAGCTGCACAGATTATGGAATATTCTAACCGACTTGAGGAGCAATCACGCGAATTGACACGCACTGCCCAAGAATTGCAATCGGCAAACGAAAAATTGACCCAAATATCGATTCAAAAAGATGCCTTTCTGTCTCAGGTCAGCCATGAATTGCGCACGCCCATGACCTCGATCCTGTCTTTTGCACAAATTTTGCGTGATGGGGCAAGTTTGAAGGGGCAAGAGCAATCGCGCTATGCCAGTATCATTCATGATGAGTCCGTGCGCCTTACCCGCCTGTTGGATGATTTGCTGGACCTAAGCGTTTTGGAAAATGGGCAGGTGAACCTGAATATCGCAACAGGTCGTGTTCAGGATTTGATTGATCGCTCCATCGCAACTGTTATCGCAGGGGATGCCGCGATGCAGATGCAAATTGACTGTAAAATCCCCGTTGATTTGCACAGTTTGACTACAGATCTTGATCGCTTGGGACAGGTGTTCATCAATTTGATCAGCAATGCCAAAAAATACTGCGACGCGGCCAGCCCAAAGTTACAGATATCCGCCCATCAATCAGGATCCGATGTGATTATTGATTTTGTGGATAATGGAATTGGGATTCCCGCCCAAGACCGCGATTTTATTTTTGAAAAATTCGCGCGTGTTGGGGAGCAAAAAACAGGGGGGGCTGGTTTAGGGCTTGCTATTTGCAAGGAAATCATCGCCCGCCTTGGGGGGGAAATTACCTACTTATCAGGGCACCGTGGCGCTGCATTCCGCGTGCAAGTTCCCGTTAATTTCCATGCGGCTTAAACGATTTGATAACCTTCTCTGTGCATGTTCCTTTTCGGAGTTACACAGGAAATTTCCAATTTGTCTGCGCATCATAAAACCGTTTTACGTCGAAAACTTGTCGATACACCCGCACAGCAAAGTGTGAAGCAGGCCAATGGTGCCTTTGGTCAGGTTATCGCCAAAACTGCATAGGAATTCGGGCTTTCCCTTGGGCAGTTACGACGACAATCACAGTACGTTGAATCCGCCGATTTGACGGCGTTCTTTTCGCAATATGCGATTTTCGCTCATACACTCAGCAATGATGGGGCGCGTGTTCTTCTCTGCCTTGATCCGATCTTTGCCAGTGCATTGATTGAGGAGAAAACAATTTCGTTTGTTACCGGAACGGCCTGTGCGGATCGTACACCGTCAATTACAGATCGCGCATTGATTTCACCCTTTTTAGATCAATTGTTGGATCAAAGAGCGCTTGCAGATGTTTTGCCACAGACCGCGGCGCGTCCGCAATTTGAGGAGGGGCGGTGGCCCTTGAAATTCAATTGGCCACAGGCGTCTATCACGTGGTGCAGGGAACTTTCATGTTGCAGGGTGGTGATTTGAAAATGCAGTTTACGTCGGGTGTACAGGATACTACCCTGAAAAAGCCAAAATCGAAACATCCTGCTGAACCACATCCGCAAATGTTTGATGTTCGCGCTGAATTTGATGCAGTTTTGTTTAGCGCACGATGACATTGAATGCATTACGCGCACTGTCAGAGGGGGACACGATAAAATTCCCAAAGGCCCCATTAGAGCAAATCATGCTCCGCCCAAAGGGGGCAGCTGAAGGGCCAGCGGGTTATTTGGGGAAATCAAATGGACTGTACGCCGTATCTTTCCCATCCGAAAACAAAGCGGATGCGTCAGATGCAATGGAGATTGAGCTGCTTGCCCAGTCGGTAGACGGTGCTGAGAGTGCTGAAGAGATTGACCAATACCTCTCTGATTTAGAGGGTTTGGTTGAAAATACTGACGGGTCCGAGGGTGATCCCCCCGAACCCGTAGAAATCAGTTAGGCATCCATCATTGCGCGTACGCGGGGTGCAACGAACATTCCAGCGCCCATTGCAACAAGGAAAATCCATAGGCTGCTTCCGCCAAAGGAAATTGCGGCAATTGATGGCCCAGGGCACAAACCCGCCAGGGCCCAACCCATACCAAATATAACCGATCCCACGATCAGATTGCGTCCCAATTTGGGTTCAGGTGGCGCGGGGAAATTGCCGCCTGTCATCGGGCTGCGGCCCTTGGTTAGGACCCATGCGATGGCCATAGGGATCATTGCGCCCCCCATGACAAAGGCCAGTGTTGGATCCCATGCGCCAAACACGTCAAGCCACCCTTGAACCTTTGCGGTGTCGGTCATGCCCGAAACAACAAGACCCCCACCAAAGAGCATTCCAGCGATTAATGCGATAACTAGTTTCATTAGATCCACCCCAACACTGCACGGAATAGCGCCATGGTCAGGCCGCCCGCCATAATATAAAAGACTGTTGCAACGATCCCGCGCAAGGATAGACGAGAAATACCGCACACACCGTGACCCGATGTACATCCATTTGCAATGCGTGTTCCGACACCAACCAAAAGACCTGCGGCAACAAGTTGAACGACATTGTCTGTGATGTTCGTTTCGCTACGATCCCAGAATTGCAACACGATGATTGGCATAATGACGACGCCTGCAAGAAACGCGATGCGTTCCGCAGCATTTGACCAACCTGATCCGTCAACCAGTCCGCCGATCAGGCCGCTGGCCCCCATGATGCGACCGTTCCCCAACAGGAACACAGCCCCACCTAGGCCAATAAACAGCCCACCGATCAGCCCATAAAGCCAATCTATTTGAAATGCGATATTTTCCATTTTTCGCTCTCTTGAAAAAAGTTAAAACGGCAAGGCCGTCAGATGTGCTGGACCATAATCGGTCATATTCGAAAAACAATATAAACCATGTCCAGCTGAGGATTTCGGCACAGGCAAAGGTATTTTTATTGTTTGTGCCAAATAGCAGTTAGAGTTTGTTTACGGGCACCTTTAGGTAAATGTCCCCACTGTCATCTGGTTCAGGCATGTTGCCCGCACGCATGTTCACCTGCAGGGATGGGATGATCAACTTGGGCATAGCGAGTGTGGCATCACGTTCATCGCGCATGGTTGTAAATTCTTCTTCGCTTTTGCCCGCACCTATGTGGATATTCTTGGCCTTTTGTTCGCCAACGGTTGTTTCCCATGCGTATTCATCGCGGCCTGGGGCCTTATAATCATGTCCAACGAAAACGCGTGTTTCGTCGGGCAGTGCCAGAATTTTTTGAATAGAGCTGTACAACATTTCGGATGAACCACCAGGAAAATCACATCGCGCTGTGCCAAAATCTGGCATAAATAAGGTATCCCCAACAAAGGCTGCGTCCCCAACAACATACGTTAGGCAGGCGGGTGTGTGACCAGGGGTGTGCATAACCTCGCCGCGCATTTGCCCGATATGGAATGTGTCGCCCTCTTGGAATAGTTGATCAAATTGGCTGCCATCGCGTTGGAATTCCGTTCCCTCGTTGAACACTTTGCCAAAGGTGTCCTGAACCACAGTGATGCGATCCCCGATGCCAATTTTACCACCCAGCTTTTCCTGCAAATAGGGCGCAGCAGACAAGTGATCGGCATGCACATGGCTTTCTAATAGCCATTCAACGGTTAAATTGTTCTCTTGAACAAAGGCGATGACGGCATCGGCAGAGCGGGTATCCGTACGTCCAGATGCATAATCAAAATCCAATACGCTATCGACAATCGCGCATGATGATCCGTTTGGATCCTTTACCACATATGAAATGGTGAAAGTTGCGTCGTCAAAAAAGGCTGTTACTTCGGGTGACATGTTACATTCTCCAAGTTTTCTTGAAAAACATATATTAATTATTGAATGTATATCAAGGAAAAAATCACACCTTGGTGTAATAGTCAGAATTTATTGAAGAAAAATTCCTACGATTACGATCATTAGGCCAATCGTTGATAAGAATAATGCCCCCATGTTCCATGGAATCAACGTTCGGATCGCTGCGTTCAGCTCTTCATCGGAACTTGCGGCATTTTTGGCCTGTCGCGCCTTGATGATACACCAAATCAACCCGACAAGACCGCTGAATGAAACAACCGCGCCACCCCAGATCAGAAAACCCATAGAAATCACCTGTTATCCTTGTTTCTTCGTGGGGTAGTCCAAATTCTTCTGCGCTTCAAGAGAAAGCCTGCTTGCACGGAACCGTTGCAGTGGATAGATGTGGCAAACACCAAAAACTGATCGAGGCACAGATGGACGACCAAGTTGACAGCAGCTATCGCGTAACAGCAGATGAACTTCGCCAATTTGTGGAACGCTATGAGCGTTTGGAAATTGAAAAGAAGGATATCGCCGATCAGCAAAAGGAAATCATGGCCGAAGCCAAGGGCCGTGGATACGATACCAAGGTTTTGCGCAAAATTGTGGCGCTTCGCAAACGGGATGTGAACGATATCGCCGAAGAAGAGGCGGTTTTGGCAATGTATAAAGAAGCGCTGGGAATGCACTAGGCCTAAGGGCAATACCAAACGCACACCGGAAATGGCGTTGATATTCGCCAAATCCGCTTCGTATTGTGCGGTTAGGTCATAGACCATCTGCGCATCCAAGCCGGGCACATTCACGTCCTGTTCCGACACATCCGCACGACCAAACCGTTCGGCAAATGCAAACATGACTTTGCGCTTTTGGCGTTCATTCATTTTGGGATGTTTTTCCAGATAGGCCTGAAAACATGTGAACCCCTCTCCACTCAAAATGCTTTCAATCAGGCTATAACTTCCAACCATAGGCGTGGAGGGTGAAAAACCACCCACCAATCGCATAAATTGCCCCCAGATAAAGGGCGTATCCTCGGTAAAACAAATGGCCATCGACAGCGCGGGAAATCGCTGGCGATTGGACTTTAAAAAATCACTCCACCGCAACGCACGTGGATCGCTTTTGTTCATAATTAAATTCAGATTATCGGTTTGCGCCTCGGCCATCATAGCGGGAATGAATGTCGTGGGATTGCGTAAGGCAAGGAACAGATGCGTTTGATCTTCTGGGAACAGTGCCACAAAACGCACCAAATTGCCGATTGCCTGTGGGTAGAGTGCATTGTTCTGAACCGTTTCTTTGGGGGCACCAAAAAAGCTAGTGATACCCATATACAGCGTGCGACACTCTTCTGGTTCGCCGTTCAAAAACACGTCTAACAAAATATCGCGTGCATCTGCATCGAGGGCCGTATATTTTGATTGCATCATCCGCTGACGCAAGGGGCGTCGGTAATTTTTGGGCAGTGGCAGCGCAATTTTATTTTGATGGTGCAGGTTTAAGTTGCGGCGCAATGAAAATAAGAAGATGGTCTTTGTCAGTTTTATTCGCACCAGCATGCAAAATGATGCGCATTTGCCCGCTTTCTTGTTTCTTTGATTTGCGATCTATATACCCTGAAACAGTTACAGTTTCAAACACCTAGCGCAATGGGAAACCCGATGCAGTCGTCCCCCAAAGTTTTGCCAAAACAACAGATGGCCAAGTTTGGTTTCAACGGTTGGACACTATGGGCACTGTACATTACGGGCCTTGTCATGGTGCCAATCCTGACGGTTGCGACCTTAGCATTGTTTCCAACTGAAAACATCTGGCCCCATCTGTTGAACACAACGCTGCCGCGATATTTTCGCACCACCGTTTCATTAATGGTCTCTGTCGGTCTTGGCGCTGCTGTCGTGGGGACGGTGACGGCGTGGTTAATTGCACGTTATCGTTTTGTCGGGGCAGGGTGGTTGGAATGGGCGCTTCTGATGCCATTGGCGATCCCTGCCTATGTGGGGGCATATGCATTGGTGGATTTATTGGAATATGCAGGCCCCGTGCAAACCGCATTGCGCGGTATGTTTGGCTGGGAAACTGCCCGCGATTATTGGTTCCCAGAAATACGATCCTTCCCTGCGGCCTGTTTTGTGCTGACCTTTGCGCTTTATCCATATGTCTATTTGCTTGCGCGGGTCGCATTTCGGGATCAATCGTCCGCCTCGGATGATGTTGCGAAATCATTGGGGCGTGGAGCATTTGCGCGGTTCTGGCGCATTGGTTTGCCTCTGGCGCGCCCAGCAATTGCCGCGGGCGCCGCCATTGTGATGATGGAAACTGTCAATGATTTCGGCACCGTTGATTATTTTGCGGTTCAGACCCTGACCACAGGCATCTTCAGCGTTTGGTTGCAATCAGGAAATGCAGGGGGTGCTGCGCAATTAGCCTGTGTCATTCTGGCCGTAATCATCTTGTTGGTCAGTCTTGAGAAATCAGCCCGTCGTCGCATGAAGTTTTTCAATTTGTCCACGTGGCATCGGGGCGTGGAAAAAACGCAACTGACAGGACGGCGTGGCGTGATTGCATTCACCTTATGCGCGCTGCCCGTGGTGATTGGATTTGTCATTCCCACATCCGTTTTGGGATGGCATGCGTTGAATCATTTGGATGAATGGACTAACCCCGCGTTGATCAAGGCACTGCTGAACACATTGCGCGTGGCAACAATTGCCGCGCTGATCACCGTTTTTGCAGGTGTTGTCATGGTCTATGGCGTCCGCCTTGCGCGATCTGAGACACCAAAGCGGTTGTTGCCGATCACCTCAATCGGGTATGCCGCGCCGGGTGCTGTTTTGGGTGTTGGCATTCTGATTCCACTGGCATGGTTTGATAACCGTTTGGCCGATGGTATTTGGGAGCTGACTGGGCATGACATCGGACTTATTCTAACAGGGACGTCCGCCGCGATCATTTACGCCTATTGCGTCCGATTTTTTGCAATTGCGCAGGGGGCTGCGGATGCGGCGATGGGGCGCGTTTCACCCAATTTGGCAAATGCCGCGCGCTCCCTAGGGCGCAACCGATTGCAAACATTGAAAGAGGTCTATTTCCCTCTGATGAGCGGATCCGTAGGCTCTGCATTGCTGTTGGTTTTCGTTGATTGCGTCAAAGAGCTTCCTGCAACGCTATTGTTAAGGCCGTTTAACTACAACACCCTTGCCACGTTGGTCCACGAACAAGCCAGCCTAGAAAACCTATCTCAGGCGGCACCTGCGTCACTCTATATAATTTGCGTCGGACTTTTGGCCGCTCTCTTATTGGCGAAGACCAATAAATAAAAAAATTTGAAAAATGCGTTTTTCGCTCTTGCAAGAGCGGAGCGCATTATTTAATTACCCGCACAGTGCCCCTATAGCTCAGCTGGTAGAGCAACTGATTTGTAATCAGTGGGTCGGGAGTTCGAGTCTCTCTGGGGGCACCATTTCTTACCGAGATCCGTGGTCCAAGTGCCTGATTTGCAAGGAACTTTAATCTTTGCACATGGATCGTGGTACCGCATGGTAGACCAAAAACACTCTTACCTAACTCAGAAAAATGGAATTTATTATTACACGCGTAGGGTCCCTCGAAGCCTGTCGTCTCGCTTCGGAAAGGAACGATTTGTAAAATGTTTGCATACTTCTTCTCTTGCCAAAGCTGAGCGGATAAGCAGTGAATTAAGCAGTCGGTTGGAGAATATCTGGGATCGGTTGCGATTAGATCTCGTTGATTTCGCTCCCGTCCAAACCTCTCGCCACAAAGTGAAGCCGAGCACTAATCATTATTCCCCAAAGTTATCAGAAGTGGCCGAGGTTTATTTGCGTCTCAAGAAACAGGCCAGGGGATCTACGTTTACAACCAGCACACAGCGCAACATTCGATACCTAATTGAATGCGCGGGTGATATTCCTCTGTCAGAACTGCACCCTTATCATGGTTCGCAGTTTAGAGACCATTTACTCAGTAAGGGTTTAACCACCGCTTCAGTTAAAAGGATATTCGCGTCAGTTAAAGCAGTCGTGAATTTGGGTATTACTGAATTTGGATTAGATGTGCAGAACGTGTTTGCATCTGTCTACCTTCCAGATGGCCGACCATCAAAAACCCGCATGCCGATACCAGACACTGCGGTATTATCTATTCAAATGAAATGTGCGGAGATTGATGATGAAATGCGATGGCTTATCGCATTGTTATCTGACACCGGGATGAGGCTTTCTGAAGCCTGCGGGCTGACGCGCGAAGACATCATTTTGCAAGATCAAAACCCACACCTTTTAGTCAGACCACGAGAATGGAGACGTCTAAAGACAGCCACCAGCGAACGTTTAATTCCGTTGGTTGGTAGTGCTCGATGGGCTGCGAATAGAGCGTTTGAATGTTCAAGCAGTGTGTTTTTATTTCCTAAATACTGCAACCATGAAGGCGTGAAGGCAAATTCGGCGAGTGGTGCACTGAACAAATGGCTAAAGGGTAGGGTACCTAATGGGTGCGTTGTCCATTCTTTTAGGCATAGCTTTCGCGATAGATTGCGCGCTGTCGAATGCCCATCCGAAATTATTGATGAATTAGGCGGTTGGAGTACGGCCGGTGTAGGATCTAGCTACGGTCAGGGATTTGGTCTTGAATTGAAGGCTCGGTATATGAAGATGATAGCTAGACGCTTTTAAATCTCAGTATGACGAATGTCGAAAGCATCCCTGACAGCGTCTCCAATAAAATTGATCGAAAGTACAATCAGCATAATTGCAAAGCCTGGGAAAACTCCCAACCACCATGCTTGACTTATGAAGCTACGGCCGTCTGCTAAAATAAGTCCCCAAGTCGGTGTATTCGCATTTACGCCTAAACCCAAAAATGAAAGTGATGCTTCTCCCAAGATTGCGTAGGAAATAGAAACCGAGGCCTGCACAATTATTGGACCTACCGAGTTAGGCAGTATGTGTTTGAACATAATACGAAAATCAGACGTTCCCTGCATCCGTGCCGCTTCGATATAAGGCTGCTCTTTTAATGTTATTACCATCGACCGGGCCACGCGCGCAAAATCATCTAAAAAAGCTAGTGAAATTGCGATTATGATATTTAAAAGACCTGTTCCGAAGACTGCAACTAAGTAAACTGCTATGATGAAATTCGGAAAAGCCCACTGTAAATCAATATAGCGCATGATGATCATGTCGATCCAACCGCCATAATATCCTGCCCATACCCCCAAGAAAACTCCGACAATCATTGAAATTGCTACCGTTATAAATCCAACAAAAAGAGAGACCTGTGTTCCCCAAATTATCCTAGAAAAAAGATCTCTACCTAAATCATCGGTTCCCAATAGATGTTGAAATGAGGGCGCAGACATCATATCCATACTCATTTCGTTCGGATCATATGGAGCTAATAAAGAAGCAAAAATTGCGCATAAGAGAAAAACCACGAGGATTATAAGGCCGATCTTTGCTTTAAGATTGGTTCGAATTGCATCGTAAACTCTACTAATTAACAGAGAGTATGCTCCGCTAGGTTCATCAGTTTCAGCAGACAGATGTGGCATCAATCGTATCTAACTCTCGGATCTATAACTGCATAAAGTAGATCGACTATTAAGTTCGCAAAAACAAAGAACGCGGAAATTAGAAGAACCGTGCCTTGGACAACTGGGTAATCCCTATTCAAAATACCCTGAATGAGTACTCTGCCAAGTCCCTTTATCGAAAAAACATTTTCTACTACGACCGCCCCGGAAAATAAGAGTGCTATTGCAATCCCCAAAACTGTAATGACCGGAAGCATTGCATTGGGCAGTGCATGAACAACGACCATTGAAGTGTCGCTTAATCCCTTAGCGGCTGCAGTACGCATATAATCTGATTTGAGTTCCCCCAGTAAAGAAGAACGCAACATTCGTGCAATAATTGCTGAAAAGCCAGTTCCTATTGCGATAGATGGTAAAATGAGATGCCTTAGCCATTCCCAGAAACCAGATGAAAGCGGAGCGTATCCAATAGCGGGCAACCATTGTAAATTAGCAGCAAAAACGATTATTAGTAATATAGCCAGCCAGAAATCAGGCATCGACAAACCAAGAAAAGCAAAGATTGATACCGTGTGATCTGCAGTTGTATTTTTTTTGACGGCGGAAATAATCCCAGCAGGAAATGCGATTGCGATTGCAATGAAAAACGATAAAAATGCAAGTGACAACGTTCTCGGTAAAGCTTCCGCAAGGATGCTTGTCACCTTTTGGTTAGAGCCATATAGGGAGGTCCCAAGGTCTCCCTGCAAAAGGTTCCATATCCATTTAAAATACTGAATAATTACAGGCTGATCAAATCCAAACTTTTTTGTTAGAGCCGCTCGCGCCTCATCACTGCCAGCATCTGCCAGCATGGCTGCGATTGGATCTCCAGGTACAAGCCTGAGCATAAAAAACACAAGCGTTGAAACGGCGATCATAACAACAAGCGCACCTAAAATTCTGCGTATTATGTATCCAAACATGGCGAGATGTCAGCAGGTTTTAGGCCTGCTGACATTTCCTTTATTAAGTTAGAGAAATGCGGTCGAGTTCATGTAATCCAGGGATCCTAGCTTCGTCTGGTACCTGAATTGATTTATGATGGACCAAGACATCAACGGGATGATAGAGGAAACCACAGGTTACTTTATCTGACGTTATTCGGTTCGCTTTGCGAACGAGTTCACGACGCTCCTTAGGGTCTGCGACTAGAGACTGAGCGTCGGCAGCTGCATCTGACTCTGCCTCAGAATAGAATCCGAATGGATATTTGCTTTTGTCTCTTTTGCGACCATTGAATTTAGAAGTTGTCTGCATCCAATCTACAAGACCATCATCTGGATCATAATCGCCTCCCGAGCCACCAAGTCGCAAATCATAATCCATGGTATCAAACTCTTCAATGCCAACGGTAAAGTCTTTTGGATCAACAACAACATTGATACCTAGAACTTGTTTGAGGATATTAGCAACTACAAGCCCATCACGTTTTGTATTTGGCGTTGTTTGTAGTTTTATCTCTGGGAAGCCTTTCCCTCCTGGATATCCAGCTTGTGCTAAAAGTTCACGCGCACCTTCTGGGTCATAAGCTTGCTCTGAAGTATCCGCTAAAGTCTCATCAAAGTAGAAACCCATTGCGGGATTAATTGATCCATGGGCTGGATAGCCATTACCAAACTTGGCTTGCTTGATGAACAAGTCTCTATCCAATGCCTTCGCGATTGCTAATCGCACCTGAAACCCTTTTTCTTTCTTCAGTTCCTCAAGTGGTTTATCGAAATTCTCAACACGCATATAATCACGCCATGGGTTCAGCCAGATCGACTGGAAGCCTGGTCCTGGTTTGATATCCACTCTCAAATCGGGATTAGATTTAAAGCGGTCTATCAACTGTGAAGGTATTGGGTTTCCTCCAACGTACTGCACGTCTCCCGCTTCCAGCGCAGCTGCCAAAGGTTCTGCACCGTCTACAGGAGTGATTGTGATTTTATCAAGCTTAGGACGACCTGAATCGTAGTACTCGGCAAATCGTTCGAGAACGACACTGCCACCCTGCTTATGCTCGATCACTTTGTATGGCCCTGTGCCTACTGGTGTCAAACCATATTGTGCTTCACCCATTGACTCCAACGCACCTCGGCTCACAATCGTCATTGCACGTCCTGAGGCCCGTTCTAGAGCTTTAGTGAGAAAGGAAGCTTGCGGTTTTTTGAGTGTAAATTTCACTTCATAATCATTGAGCTTTTGTAGCTCATTTACGTTAGCGATGACCCGACTATGAATGGACTGTTCAGGGTCCTTGGAGCGATTGTAAGTGAATAAGACGTCATCAGCATTGAAATTGTCGCCGTTGTGAAAAGTCACACCTTCTCTTAGTTTGATAGTATAACTCAATCCATCTGATGACACAGTCCACGACTCTGCTAAGTCGCCTTGCGCGACGAGAGAATTATCAATGTGCATTAGTCCTGAGAGTACATTGGACGTGATCTGGAATTGTAGAACTTGGTTAATTTTAGCAGGATCAAGGGTAACGATTTCTCCAACGCCTGACCATGCACACTTTAGTTCTCCGCCGCCGTGACCCCCGGCCATAGCAGCACTTGGACGTAAGCCGGGTAATATATTTGCTAGTGTTAAAGCACCTCCAGCTGCCAATAGGCGTAGCGTCGTTCGACGCGACAGTCGCTCACCTGAAATCTCTTCTGTTGTAAGTCCAAAAAGAGGGTCCCTGTGATCGAAGTCATAGGCCTCTTTTAGTTCATTTTGTGCTTTTTTGATTAGTTTATTATTTTCCATATCACTTCTCCTAAAGCAGTCCCTGTTTTTACAGGCGCCAACTTGCGCAACCGCTAATGTTTGCTCAAAAATCATGTAACTGTTTGTGTTGGCACGTAGATCAAGACTGCCGAACATGCACGAAATGAGTCAAGAACTTTAATCTAAATGCTCATAATTATTGCTAAAAAGATCAATCAATGTTCTTTTTTGTAGCAATTGTATTAGTAATGAGGTCCTTCAAATGACTTATTCGATTATCGCAAAAATTCCTGAAACCAACGAAGTTGGGATAGCGGTGGCTAGCAGGTTCTTTGCTTGTGGGTCATTGGTCCCATACGTAACCAGTGACGTAGTAATTGCGTCCCAAGCATTCGTGAATCCACTTTGGGGCATTCGAGCTTTGGAGCTTCTGCAACAGGACATTCCCTTTTGTGATGTATTGAGTATTTTGAAAAAGGACGATCTTGCAAGGGAGGCAAGGCAGTTCCATGGAATCTCTAAGACTGGGGAAATTGTTCAACATACCGGCAGCGAATGTGTTGATTGGGCAGGTCATATGAAAGGGGAAAATGTCTCTGTTGCTGGTAATATGTTAGCGGGACCTGGAGTGATAGAAGCAACACTTAATACATGGAATGCTAATCCGGATGTCCCATTTGCAGAACGTTTAATTCGCGCGATGGAGGCTGGAGAGGCAGCCGGGGGTGATAAAAGAGGTAAACAAGCGGCTGCGATGAAGATTTTCCGTGGGCAGCCCTACCCAGATTTAGATTTGAGAGTTGACGATCATGCTGATCCGCTGCGTGAAATCCGGAGACTTATGCTGGTTGCGGATGAAAGATACACTATTTTCAAAACCGCGATGCCAACAACTGACAATTTTTCGGGCATGATCGACCGTCGTCCTCTTGATCAAGCTATTGCAACCGCTGAAGAAGAGAGACGGAAGAACGGTTATGTAAGCGTCTCACATGCCACCTGAGGAATACTAATGAAAATCTTAAATAATCACCATTATCCGTCTCGTCGCTCACCCGTTGTTGCCCAAAATATGGTTGCTGCAAGTCAGCCATTAGCCGTGCAAGCAGGTTTGAAAATGTTGAATGAGGGTGGGAATGCGGCTGATGCAGCGGTTGCGACGGCAATTACCCTGACTTTGGTTGAACCTACGGGTTGTGGGCTAGGATCTGATGCATTTGCAATAGTATGGGACGGAACGAGGCTACATGGACTGAATGCATCAGGGCCCTCTCCAGCCAAGTGGTCTTATGACCGTTTCGCAAAACTTGGCGGTATCCCTTTTCGTGGCTGGGAAAGCGTCACAGTGCCCGGCGCAGTTGCTGGATGGGCCGAAGTATCAAATAAATTTGGCAAATTACCTTTTGAGAAGCTTTTTGAAGTTGCGATCATGTATGCCCATGACGGTTTCCCTGTTTCACCCGTGATCTCACATCTTTGGGCAAGAGGGGCGGCGGAATTGAAGGATCAGCCAGGATTTGCGAATAATTTCCTGCGTCAGGGGAAAGCACCCAACCCAGGGGAAATCTACCAGAACACTAATCTTGCGAAAACCTATGAACAGATAGCAGAGACCAAAGGTCTTGCCTTTTATGAAGGAGTGCTTGCTGAACGAATTGAGGATTTTGCCCGTAAACATGACGCAGCACTACGAGTTTCTGATCTTTCGAGCTTCAAGCCAGATTGGTGCGGAACATTGAAAAATGACTTTGATGATATCAATTTGCATGAAATCCCACCGAACGGACAGGGCATTGCAGCATTGATCGCCCTAGGCATTCTGAAACACACACCAATTCGTGATCTAGGTGCGGATGATCCAATGGCGCTTCATTTTCAGATAGAAGCAATGAAATTAGCCTTACGTGATGCTGAACATTACGTCGCGGATGTCGAGTATATGACACATGTAACTCCTAAAGATTTGTTAAGCGACGGCTATCACCTTGAAAGGGCGAAGCTTATTAACCCAAATAAAGCAATAAATTTTAAATCAGGTGCACCAAAAGTGGGTGGTACTGTCTACTTGTCGACAGCTGATGCCAGCGGCATGATGGTCTCATTTATCCAGTCAAATTATGCAGGTTTTGGATCCGGAGTTTGCATCCCGGAAACTGGTATCCATCTACAAAATAGGGGGGCTGGTTTTTCGATGGATCAAAACAGTCCCAATGTTGTTGGACCGTCTAAAAAGCCTTTTCATACTATTATTCCCGCTTTCCTCATGAAAGGTAATAACCCCTTGATGAGCTTTGGAGTCATGGGGGGACCGATGCAAGCCCAAGGGCATCTACAAATGGTTCTCAGAACACAGCTTTGGGGTCAGGATCCACAAATGGCAATTGATGCGCCACGCTGGCGTGTAACGCAGGATCTCGAGGTTGCGTGTGAAGCTAGCATGGACCCTGCTATTTTAGAAAGTCTCAAGGAGATGGGACACCAGATTAGTTTGGAATCCCCCGACAATGCGTTTGGCTTTGGCGGAGCGCAACTTATACTTAGGATGGATAATGGTACCTATATCGGGGGATCTGAATCTCGAAAAGACGGTTATGTTGGTGGCTTTTAATAGACGAGTAAAATCATTCACCTAAAGTCTGACGATATACTACACTTTGATTGCTCTCGGGTTCAGCATTAGTATCCAGCTCGTACCATATTGATCAACTTTGTCAAAAGAACTGCTAACTAAAGATGTTGGCAAACCTTCGTTGGATGCGGTTAGGTAATACCTATCAACATCCAGTAATAGTATATCCATGTGCAAAGATTAAAGTTCCTTGCAAATCAGGCACTCGGACCTTGCTCCTTGGCTAGGAACCGAACCCCCTCTGGGGGCACCATTGTTTTCAAAAGCTTAGATGAAAGACGCTGAGTCTTTTGTTTTTTTGGGGAAACACTGGGGAAACATTCTTTCCAAACACTGCAGAGTACGTGGTAGGGGGTCAAAAACTCGACCGCTTTATTTGCTAGTTATCCCGCTCTCACATTTTTTCTGAAAAAGGTTCGTTTTGGTGCTAACCCGCT
>Ga0255751_10001631_pt1 | contig 21284 bp, 29 predicted proteins | sample 071ome_20_FD_179951 | JGI IMG/M metagenome (GOLD analysis project Ga0255751, IMG submission 179951) | Coastal salt marsh microbial communities from the Groves Creek Marsh, Skidaway Island, Georgia - 071412BT metaG (version 2) | ecosystem: Environmental > Aquatic > Marine > Intertidal zone >...
CAATCACAGTTTCAATAGTAGATACACTGATGAATGTACCTGGTTCTAAAAGACTACCATTTAGTACAGTAACAAAAAATCCAGCTGATGTTAATACATCAACTGATGGCACAACTGCAACAAAGTTTACATTTGATAGTCCAGTATTCTTAGAAGGTGGTGCATTATACGGTATCGAAATAAGTACAAACAGCACAAACTATCGACTATACGTTTCAGAATTAGGTGGTAATATTATAGGTAGTACAAGACGTGTTTCGGACAATCCTTTAGTTGGTAGTTTATTTAAATCACAAAATAACGGTCCTGCACAAGATACACCAGCTGATGATTTAAAATTTGTATTAAGAAAAGCAAAGTTTACAACAGAAACAACTGGTACATTAGAAATGACTAACGATGCATTAAGCACAGTTCTATTAGATTCAAGTCCGATTGAATCAAATGCAACTGCTGGTTCTGGTACTGCATTTGGTGATAATCCAAAAATTTTAAAAGTTAATCATTTAAATCATGGTATGTCAAGTGGTGATAGTGTTACTATTGCAGGTGCAGTTGGTAATGTTTCTGACGTTGCAAACGGTATTAACATAAGTGAAATCAATACAACACATACAATTGGAAATGTCACATTAGATAGTTATACTATTACGGTAACAACAAGTGCAACAGCAAGTGGTGCTATTGGTGGTACATCGGTGACTGCAACAAGAAACGTACCATTTGAAGTTTTATATCCACAGATTGGACAACTTGGATTTACAGATACAGACACTAAACACTATGTACGTGCAACAACAAAAAAATCTATACATGGTAGTGAAACTGCATATTCAAAGGCATCTGCAACAAATAAGATTCAAGTAATACCAAATGATAACTATTATTTCACTGCACAGCAACAGATTGCTTCTGGTGTTAATGAAACAAATAATTTATCTGGTAACAAATCGATGACATATGAAATACAAATGATTAGTGGTAACAGTAACTTATCACCTACTATTGATTTACAAAGAACAAACATTATTGGTATCACAAATAGATTAGATAGTCCTACATCAAGTAACACAACAGGATTTAAAGATGAGATCGAAGGTCTTGGTGGTAGTGCAAGTTCAAAATATGTTACAAAAGAAATTAAACTGGCTGATCCCGCAACTGCATTAGATGTAAGACTAAGTGCAAATAATCCACCAAACACAACAATTAAAGTTTTATACAAGATTCGAAAAGTAAACGATGATAGAGATTTTGATGATATACCATATGCATATTTTAATAGTACAGGTGTCGCTGATAACACAGTGATTACTTCAGAATCAAGAACACAATCACCACACAATCCAGAATACTATGATACTTTCTTTGAACAGAAATTTACGGCATCTGGATTAGATGAGTTCACTGCATTTTCTATTAAGATTGTAATGGTTGGAACTAACCCGGCATATGCACCAAAGATTACAGATATGCGAGCATTGGCATTGGCAGTATAATGAAGTATAGAGTAGAAGGACATAGTAATTTATTAAAAGATGAACACACGTATGGTGTGATCAATACTGATAGATCCGCATACTCAAAATATATGCAAAGTGTTCGTTTAAGACAAAAACAATCAGATCAGTTTAGAGATGTTGTAAGAGAAATAAATACTTTAAAAGCAGATATGATTGAGATAAAAAATTTACTAAAAGGAATAACAAATGGCAGCTAGAACAGTCGCAACTACAGCAACACTAGAACAGTTTCGTACTACGTTCAATACATTATCATCATCTGATTTTGGTGATATTGGAACATTAGATTCTGGTCTGTCTGCAACTAGTGTTATAGGTGCTGTTAATGAGATTTATGGTCTTGTTGTTTCTGCTGCTGGTTGGACAATATCTGATGGTTCAACAACACAAGATATTGGTTCTGGTGAAACTTTAACAGTAAACGGAACATCTAACGAAATTGAAGTTGCCGTATCAGCAACAGATACACTGACAATTGGATTACCAAGTGATGTTACAATCACTACAAGTGCGACAATTAATACAATGTCTATTTCAACTGGTAGTATTACAGATTCTACTGGTACAATTGATTTTGGTGATGAGAATTTAACAACAACAGGTAATGTGAGTGTGGGTACTGTTAATAGTAGTACAGTTCCTAGTTCTGATACATTAGTTGGTAGAGCAACAGTCGATACATTAACAAACAAAACTTTAACACAACCTACAATTAATACACCATCAATTTCTGCACCAACAATTACAAGTGATATGTTAATAGGTGCATCAGTAACAATTAACTTTGAAGGTGCGACAGATGATGCATTTGAAACTACATTAACAGTTGTTGATCCAACTGCCGATCGCACAATTACATTACCAAATGAAACAGGTACTGTGATTACAACAGGTTCAACTAACGCAGTAACAGAATCGATGATGGCAAATGATGCCATTGGTTCTGCTGAGTTAAAAAACGTAGTTTCTTTAATACTATATAATTCAGCAGGAGTTGCACAAAAAACATTATACGGTGCTGGCTCGTAAGGAGATTAAATTATGGCAGTGAGAACGCCCTTATATTATTACAGTGGAAATCTAAGAGATATGACCAGTGCAATGGTCGATGAAATTATAGATCAAACAATTTATCAACACTATTTAAATCCACCAAATACAATTACTGTTGTGGGTAGTGGTGGTGCAAACTTACCAACATTATCTGATACACGTTTACAAGCAGGTTCTTATTCATCTAGTGCAACTGGTTATCCATCAGAGGCGACAACAGCAGAACCTTCCGTTGTAACTGTAAGTTATGATAAAATGAATGAAACCAATTCGACAATTTCTGCACCATCGGGTCATACTTTTCCAGTTTATCGTACTGCAAGTAATGATATACAAGAAATGTCTGAAACAGATTTCTATGATACTTTTATTCATCCCGCTGTTGATCTTTTAGGTTCAGGTTCTATATCATATCAACAAGCAGGAACTTATCATATACAATCTGCAACTTCTTATACAGGTTCTACAAGAGTTTCTGCAACACCAGTATTTACAGATACAAGAGCTAATACAAGTTTATATACCGCTGGTAGTATTCCAGAAACATTAGATCAACCTACAACAATTTCAAATTTTTATTTGTATTCAATTAATGGCACAGATAATTCATATACAGTGCCTATATACAAAACAGGTGCAAATCATTTACAAACATATACTGCAGCTGCGTTTGAATCTGCATTATCTGATTATGTTCGATATGCCGTATCAGCCAAAACAGGATATCGTTTACGTTATAGTGTTTATCCTGCCAATGCAACCGCTGGTAATAATAGAGGTACTGGTATGACTGATACACGTTTAAATGGTTCTGGTAATTATCAAACACGATTTGTTAATGTTGATGATTATCGTGCCCAAGAATTTCCAAACGGTAGTCCAGTAACGATAAATACTTATTATTTAAGAATAGGACAAACATAATGATAACTGAAGAATATTTAAAAGATCACTTCATTAACGCATATTTTGTTGATAATGAAAGAACACAAATTGCAATATTATCAACTGATCCTGAAGAAGGCAAAAAGGTGATTGAAACTATAATCGAACATGACATGGAACATCCATTCTGTCAAGCATTATTTACACAAGTTGATTTAGATGGTTTGCATGAAGCAACATATCAAAGAAATCAAAAAGAAAGAAAAATGTTTGAAGAAATGGTTCTTAGAATTGCAAGAAAAGATGGTATAATTGTTGAATCAAATAAAGCTGATTCTAAATTTTTCAATATGATGATTGATTCTATTTTTAATCATAACGAAGATGATAAAGAATCACTGTTTGCTTTGAAGATTGCATTGTTTGAACTTGATTTTATTAAAGATTCTAAAGATAAAGAGAAAAAAGCAGAGATGAGAAAGGCACAAACACCAATTGAAGTGCTTCAAATTGCTTTTTCGATGAAATAATCGTTCCACCAACCAGTCCAACCTTCTTCCATTAGATGTTGACGTTGATTGAATAGACAAATACTGTACTTTTCGTTCTTTTCTTGGTACTCTTTACCTTGTATTGAGTAACACACATCGTCAAAAGTGTCAACTTGCAGTTCTTTATACAAAAATTCATCAATACCACGATTATATTTCGTTAAATAGTAGTCTTCTTGCTCTAAAAACTTCTTATAGATGTGTGATTGATCACCTGTCCATGAAATTATAGACGAATTGAGTGGTGTGTGTTCAGATTCACGCCACCATGCACGTAAAACTGTGACATTTTGTCTTATTAGATTGGGAATTTTGTTGTAAATGACTAAATCTAAGTCAAAATAGAGATTTTCACCATCTCTAAACTCATCAAACATTAGTAATTTGTTAAAAACGCCGTTATATTTGTCTTTTGTGAGTACTACATACTCATTATACTGCAATTCAGAGTAATTGTCAAGCATAAATTTTAAATTTTTGACATGCCAGTCGGTATATTTCTTACCAGTGCATACACAAATCACTCTCATTGCCAATAATCCTTTATCCAGTCATCTTTACAGTCATGTATTGTTGCATTTGGGTTTGCAAAGTGAACAATTTTAAGATTATCACTTGGTTTATCAAGTATCATATAGTCATCATTGAATTTTTCTGCATATAGTAAGTTATAATTGCGATTTGTTCGTTCATCATTTGTATATTTACCAATCCATTGTTCTGGCATTGTTGTAATTTTTGCATTTTTACGATTTAACATGTATTCTACAAAATTTTGTTCACCATAATATTTGTGATGTACTATATTTTTGTTATAATAGTATAATTGCCAAAAATCCGGTCCTTTTATAAATTCGTCCCAAATATATTTTAAACTGCCAGACTTAAATTTGTACCAACCACCATTAATTGTCATTTTAGTGTCATTCCACCATTTTTTGTATGATATGATTTCATTATCACTTACATGCCAAGTTAACATCTCATCAATATTGTTTACAATGACTTGATCTATGTCCATTATAATAATTTCATCATCTGGATTCTGATATGTAAATTGCGGACTAAAGAATTTCAGTTTATGCCAATGATATTTAATATCAGAATAATGATTGTATGGTAATACAATATCAGCTTCAATATCTTTAGTGTCTGAAAGACAAATAAATTGAAAATCAACTGTACTGTTTCTTTTTAAACTGCGATAAAGTTTAGAAACATACTCGGGTTTATATTTACCCTCAAAATAGACTGTACATATTTTAATCATTTTTTATATAAAACTGTTTTTTTAAAAATTTTATCAATACCATCGTCATCAACACTGCAATATTGTTTACATACTTTAGGTGCAGTTTTATAATCTTTTATTGCTTCTAAAAATTCTTGCCATTCATCTGAAAATACAATTTCATCAACAGTATCAACATTGTCTAAATGTAAATGGTCTTTATATAGATTGTGTAATAGATTATCGTCTTTTGTTGTTATTCTATCACACCAGCAACAAGGAACTAAAAAACCTTTTGCCGAATGACCGTATTCTTTCCATTGAGCTGATTTTTCATCCATACATTTTGGTTTCATTTTCATTTTAATTCTTCTCTCGTATAATAATTTCTTTCAACGTAAAAATTATTTTTAGTTGGTTTATATTCATCATTATCAAAGAATCTGGAAGAATGTACAACTTTGAAATGTATTTTATGTTTTTCTGCTAGTCGTTGACATTCTTGTATATCATTCTCATTGTATTTAAAAATAATATATTGCCAAAAAACTTTCTTAACTATTTTTGATGCCATAACCATAACATCAAATAGTTTTTCACCATCTTGATTAATTCTATATTTGTGACTATCTTTTGGTAAACCATCAATACCAAAATGCCAATTTGCATTTGGAAAAGTTTTAAATGCCTTTTCATACCATTCAACTGATTTTTGTGAAGCTGCTGTATGTATTGATGCTTGTTTATTGTTATCTTTTAATTTTTGTAAAATTTCTATAAACTTAGGATGAAATATAGGATCTGATAGTTGACCACAAAAAATAAATCTATCAAATTTTTTAAGTAACATATTAAAATGTTTCATTGACATATCACTGCCTGGAATTTTTTCTCCTCTGTTTCTCAAAACTTGTCTTATACATTTAGGACATTCTAGTGGACATCTGTGAGTAATGTCCAGATTAATAGCGTTTCTATTATAGAATTTTAATTTATCAATCATATATTTTGCCATAATTGTTTATACTGAAATTGACGATGATTCGAAAGTTTTTGACAATATTCTAAACCATCTTCATATTCTTTTTGATTTGATTCTTTAATCAATTCTTGATATATCATATTATCTTTTTTATGTTTAATTAATAAATCTGATTTATCTGGTAAATTTTTAATTGATAGTATATCAGGACCAACAACAACATTTACAAAAGTTGTTTCTATACCAAATTTAGATTTATAATAATAATAGATATCATCTAAGTCGTGTATGTTTAATATTGACACTGTACAATTTAATTGTGTAATTAAATCTTTTGCAACAACTAAATTATTTTCAAATTCATCTACTTTAATTGGATATCTCATCCAAGATAATTTCTTACCATAGTGATCACACGATACACCCAAATGAACAGCTTTAAATTTATCTGCAACTTCAAATATGTTTCTATCTTGCCAAGTTAATGATGTAAGATTCGTATCATATGATAATGTAATATTCTTGGCATGTTCTTTTGGTATTGCATCAATGAGTTCCCAATGTTTTGGTAATTGAATAGGTTCACCACCAGTGATATTCATATAATCAACTAAATCGATATGTTGTAATATATCATCGATTATTTTATCATATTGTTTACTGTGTACAGGAACATAACCTGCATCATATTTTTTCCAATCTATATTTGATTCTTTTAATTCATTTCTTCTTGTAGATGAGTTATATGGAAAACACATATAACAAGATAGATTGCAATATGAACCATTGATTCTTAGTTTTAATCCAACACGATTGACATAGGTATCGTGGTCATATAATTTGTTATATTTCCATTGTCTCCAAGATTGATTACCTTTTTCTTCTATATTGTAACAAGATTCACAACCATCTATTCGTTTGCCCTCAATCATATCTTGTCGTATTTGTTCCATTTCATCAGAGAGAAAATATTCAAATGGTGTATGCGTTGATGATGAATATTTTTTTAAGTCTTTATTGTGTCCTGCATGACAACAAAGACGATAACGACCTCCATTATCACAATAGATTTGATGAAACGGTGCAGTGCAATATGTATTACTCATAGATATGCTTTTAATTGATGTTTGAATTTAGTTAATGAACTACAATGTTTTTTGCATTGTTGAATGGGATTATCACTAGACCAACTATTTGGTAGTGTATTATTGAACCAATTACTTTCTTTTATTATATCCAATAATGGTTTTTCAAAGACATTGTTATGATCTTTATCGTTTTCATATTCTTTCATTACTGGATGATTTTGTATATCTGTTAACATACTTGCAAATTTACTTTTATAATGAGTGTTGACAATATAACAACAAGGATAAACCTGACCGTCAATATTAACAACTAAACGATTTGTGTTTTGCCATCTACATGATATTTTTTTTTCTAATTTTGTTTTGTTGGTGTGAGCAATAAATGCACCAGGTGGATCATAATCTGTTATTTCTAAAGTTTCTTTCTCACCTTTTTCATTTTGAAAATGAAAATATTTTCCTTCTGTTGAATTTCTATTTTCAAATCTATCTGATTGTGTAACTCTATATCCTCTTGCACCGTTATCTAAACAAAGTTTTTTGATATCTTCTACATAATCTTGATTATGTTTAAACAATATTGTATGACCTTCTATAATTGCATTTGTTTCACTTAATGCTTTCATATTATTTAAAACTTTTTGTAAATTTGTAAATCTTCTATATTTTTCATGCATTTCTTGTGTAGATCCATCAACAGCAAAAACAACTCTTAAACTTTTACCAGCAATCATACCTAATTCCCACCACCAATCTTCATCTCTTAGTGATCCATTTGTATCTAAGTTTATCGGTACTTTATTATTTGTTTCAACAATATATCTAATAATTTCTTTAATATCTTTGTTCATCACTGGATCACCCCAAGTGCCACATATACTAAACATTGCCGTATGTTCTTTTATCAAATCTTCAGGGAATGCTTTTTTAAATTCATCAAATGACCATTGTATTAATGGTAACCATTCTTCTTTTTGTAGTTTGTTATTTGTCGAAGTTCTGTGACATTGAGGACAACCTGCATTACAGTATGTCGATAAGTCAACAAAAATTTCTAAATCTCTTGTTCTATACATCGTAAAATATTCCAAAATCTTTATCAATCATATGTATCATTTTTGCTTTTAATAGTTTATTTTTATAAAATATCTTGTGTTCATTTGGCATATGAAAATGATAATGATGCCACTCAAATGGTAAATTGTACCAATCTAATTTATATTTGTCTAAGATATAACTAAAGAATACTTCATTATTAATAAAGAAATATTTTGTATATTCTTCACTAAATGGAGATTCTTTGACGGCATCATTAAACACCTCAATCATATTATTCATTCTTTTTGTCATTTGTATTTGACTTAATGATTCAGCACTACCACCAACAATACCAGTATTAGCAACATGATAATCATCACAGAAAATATTATCAATTGATAACATTGATAGTTTACAAAGGGCTTTACAATACATATGATATTTGTCGAAATGCATTTCTATTATACGATCTGGTGTCATCATTATTGGTTCTTCTTTAGTGCCTATATTAGATGTTCTTCCATCTTCATGTCTTTTCCAAAAATATTGTGCCGCATTTGACCAGGTATTTTTCTTTGTTGAGTTGACAGCATGTACATTAATTTTATTCATATCATGTACTTTGAAAAAAGATTCATTCGTATTTGGTATGACATCAAAATCTAAATATAACACATTATCATATTCTTTGAGTAAATCTTCCATAAGTTTATGTTTATAGAAATTAATAGAATCAAAGTTGTCTTTTGGAATATCATCAAATAGAATAAAGTCTGCATCACAAATTCTGGCATAATCTGTCTTTGAATTTATTAATCTATTTTTATATTTAATAAACTGAGATTTTGTTTTTTCTGCTTTTGATATTTTATCACCATAGAAATTACTATGACTTCTCATCTTATCTTCAATTTCAGTATAAAAACTATAAATTACATTTGTCATAATATCTCCAAACATAATCAAATCGTTTATTTATTGCATGTAATAATTTTACACTTTTTGGTATATGAAATTCAACATCATAAAAATGATGCCAGTCCGTATCTAACCATTGTATTGATATGTTGTTTTTTATCAGTTTATAACTCATAATTGTTTCATTGTCATAACCAAACATATCAACAATATTTTTAGGATATAGTCCATAATCATTTTCTTCTTTTAATTGTTTCATCAATTTAAGTGTATATTCAAAATCACCATAATAATCTAAATCTTTAAGTGTCGGTTTGTTGACACCAATTATACCTGTATTAATTACATCGTTTTCTGGACTATAACCTTCTTCGATTAACATAGCTTGTGTGTTATAATATTTTGCTGTTGGACTTCTTATACTTTGTTGTATTTTGTGTATCTTTTTTCTTCTACGATTAACACCATCATTATTATTATATAAACAAATACCTTTAGATAAATCCCAAACATCAAAGAATGGTTTATTAGTGACAGGTACAACATCAAAATCTAAGTATAATATTTCATCATATTCTTTTGCCAACTCATATAATAAATGTATCTTATAAAAGTTAACTATATTGTATGTTGTAATTTCTGGATAGTTTTCTTTAAAAAATGAATGATACTCTTTATATTGTTCATCATATTCATACATAACAAACGGAACATCAATTTGATTAGCGTATCTCTGTTTAACCTCAATTAATCGTTGATACTCTTTTGCAAAGATTTCTTTTGTTCTTTCTGTTTTAGGTATGGTGTCCCAGAAGTATGGAATTTGATAGTCCAGTTCATCACTAGGTATATCGATATATAAACTAAAAATCACTTTTTTCATAATGCATATATATTTAGATATGATAAAAAACTTATATTATAAGACATTGCAAACACTATATTATATCACATCTGACGAAAAAGTCAAGAGAATAATTAACTCAATTAATGATAATCAGATAGAATCAAAGATGTGGTTAGTGGAAAAACTTAAAGAACATTTAGATATGTTTCCTGATAGTCCTAAAATATGTGTGGCTGCAGGATGGTATGGATTAACAGCACATTTGATGAGAAATTATACTGATAATAAAATTGTGTCTTTTGATATTGATCCAGAGTGTGAAAAAATAGGTAATTTGTTATATGATAATATACAGTTCAAAACTGAAGATATCAATCAATTTAATCCGAAAGAATTTGATATCATTATCTGCACATCTTGTGAACACATTACCGATGAAGAATTAAATAGATTTTTAGATAAACGAAAAAATGATAGTCTAGTTGTTTTGCATAGTAATAACTACTATCAAATAGGTGAACATACTAACTGTAAAAATAGTTTACAACGCTTTGAAAAATCTGTTAATTTAAACATACTAAATAGTTATGAAAAACGAATTGAAAATAAATTTGATCGTTATATGATTATAGGTGCATAATGTATTATAAGTTATTATCATTTGGTGATGTGATTGAATTAAAAACACAGATTAATCCTTATAAATTATTTGATGAAATCAAACACTTTGATTCATCTTGGAAAGTGTATAATCCTAGACGAGAAAACAATCGTTTTGGTTTAAGTGTTACTAGTTCTGATGGTGAGTTAAATGGTATTGACTTAGATTCTGTGCCACAATATAACGAAGAATATAATACATCATATACGGAAACATCATTTAAAGAAAAAACACAAGTATATTATGATAGTGAAGAAGTAAGAAAGATTGTTGAACCATTTAATAAACATCTTTGTAGAACACACATCATTAATTTAAAAAAGAATGGTTCTTTTCCACCACATCGAGATTGGTTATTTGTAGATAGACAAGAGAGTTTTCGTATATTTGTGCCACTGAAAGATTGTAATTCACCATCAATGTATTTTATGTATGAAAAAGAGCTGTTACATTTTGAACATGGTCGTGCATATTTTATTAATACAAATAAAGAACATTGTGTTTTCTCATTTTCTGATGACACCGTGTTTATGGTTATGAATATTGAGTGTAATAAAGATTCAATTAATGCAGTTTTAAGTAATATGATATCGAGATAAATATAATATAAGGAGTAAAATTATGACAGTAGTTTATACAATTGTACACGAAAAACCAAGTGTAGATATTGAATGGTCCACAGTATCGGAAGATATGGATAATAGAATTAACTTTTTTAAAGAACGTGGTGATATTATAAGTTTTGATACTGTCCAAAATAGTGAACTTAAAAGTACAACAACTATTGTATTTAAAGATGAAACCTCTGAAAATATTGTTGTTACTGATTCACAATATTTGGATTTTGCAAACGCAATAATGAGTTTATATGACAGTAGAGGTATCACTTATACATTAGATAGAACAGTCGAATAGTAGAAAGATTATAGTATGTACAACATATCAAAATATGCAGTGGGTATTTTTGTAATGCAGATATTGGCATATCTGTCAATTATACCAATGATTATGTATGGTGAATTATATCATTATTTAATTGCCATATTTGTTTATTTTCTCAACGGTTGTTTAGGAATGATAGTTGGTTATCATCGACTACATACACATCGTTCTTTTCAGTGTCCATTATGGTTTGAAAAAATGATTACTATGTTTGCAACAATAGGTCTTACAGGACCTGCAATTGATTGGGTTGCAATACATCGTGTTCATCATCGTTTCCATGATACAGAAAAAGATCCTCATTCACCTGATCATTTAGGAAGATTTAAAGTTCATTTTCTAACAATGTTTGCAAAAGTCAATCCTAAGTATGGTATTGATTTAATTAAGAAACCATTTTATATGTTTCAACGCAAATGGTACTTTGTAATTAATTTTGTTTATGCAAGTTTATTATATTTACTTGATCCGTTTGCCGTTATCTATGCATGGTTATTTCCTGCGGCTCTTGTAATTGGTTTTGGCACATTAATATTAAGTGCATCTCATCGAGATGGTCAACCAAACAATGATTTTATTTTAGGACTACTTACATGGGGTGATGCATTTCATAAGACACACCATGATGATCCTACAAAAGTGAGATTACACAAATGGGACATATCTGGTTGGATAATCGAAACATTTTTTAAAAAGGCAAGATAATGAATTGGAAGAAAAGAAACGAATTACCTGTTTACAAACAATTAAAACAATTTCAGTTTGATTCAAAGTTATTAATTGATGCATATAATGAATATACGTCAAATAAAACGTGGGATGGATTGGGTAATGAATATTCTAATATGTGCGAAACATATACGAAACTACCTTCTATGTTTTTCAAAGAAGAAGAACTAAAAGATGTTGATAGTGTTTGTGATATTGATTGGGAAAAGGCAAGTTATCAGCAGATTAGTCTTGTCGATTTTGATGAGAATTACAGTTTAGAACAAAGAACAGAAAAGTCAGGAACACGTTGGGACACGACTGTTGCAAAGAATAATCCCAAAGCAGATGAACGTTTCTTTCGTAAAAGACATGCAGACGTACCAGAGTATTTCAATTACGTATTAGATACAATAGGTCGAGATATTGTACATCGTACAAGATTTGCAAAACTGGCACCCAAGTCACAAGTCAAACCACATATTGATTATAATACAGAATATGGTGTTCGTTTACATATACCTATTATCACAAATGAAGGTTGTACATTTGGTGGTATAGATCCGCAAACAAACGAAACACAAGAAAGACATTTTCCAACTGATGGTAGTGTTTGGTTTATTAATCCAGGTGTTAAACATTGGGCAAAGAATGATGGTGAAACTGAACGTGTACACTTAATTATTAGTGTTGATAGTCAGGATATATTATATGAACAGGCACTTTAGATGGTTGAATAAAGAGTTTTCTGATTTATGGATTAGTCGAGCTCGTGATTTGTATGAAGAAGCTGTAACAACAGGTATATACAAAGAACAACATATGAAGTATATAATAACACCAACTCATATGTGCGATTATTATATAGATAAATTTTCATGGCTTGATGACATGCCTCTTTATAATCCAAGAGAACATTCAGTAGTATTTTTTAGATTCAATGGTTCAGATCCAGAAGTTAATCATTTCGAAGTACACAGAGATCCAATAGAAGCTTGGGCAAATGTTAATGTGCCTGTATATAATTGTACTAATGAAACAAGAACTGTTTGGGTTGAACCTATTGGTCAAGAGATTAGTCAACATGAAGAAAGAGCAGGATCAGTAATTAAATCTGGTGAAACAAACAGTGAACACTTACGTTCTCCTTATAGAGAAATAGATACAATGCACATAACTGATCGGGCATGTTTATTTAAGGGTGATCAATGGCATAAAGTAGAAGTTGATCATACACGTGACGAATGGAGAGTAATGGCAAAGTTCTGGTCTAGGCAATTAAATTGGGAAGAACTCCAAGAAACATTCAAAGAGTATATAGATTTAAATTATGACAATAGCATATCTTCCACTTAATATTCCAAAATTTGATTTAGAATATATCATCAATAGATATGAGTTTCATCCTCATAACAAATGGCCTGAAGCGTGGAACTGTTTACCAGTTTGTGGTAAAACAGATAAATGGGATGCTGATAGTTTCTATGAGGCATATGTTAATCGTTATGAACCAGGTGAAGTAAAATGGAATGTACCAGAATTAAAAGAAATATTAAAGTATTATCCTGGTGAAGTCACTCATGCACAAGTTCTAAATCAAAAGAATACAATTGTTGCTCATAAAGATACTCCAATTATCAAAAAACAAGTTGAACCAAATGGATTTAAAATACTCTTAAATAATACTTTAGAAAAAAGTTTCTATGTAAAAGTAAATGGTAAAAGACATTTTATAAGACTACCTGAAACTACAAACTGTTTTACAATCAATGAACATGAAGTACTACATGGAGCGATTATGCCGAAGTACGATAAATATATTGTGAGTTGTTTTGGTATTATTGATGAAACGAAACATAAAAAATTAATTGAAGAAAGTTTAGAAAAATATGAAGACTATGGAATCTATTTCTGAGTATGGGATTTTCCCGTTAGGTGATTATGACTTTGAAGAAACCACTGTAACAAAATCTGAATATCCAAACGTAGTTGATCTTAAAATAGATGTTGATGCTGATAAACTATATCAGGAATACTTAGATATGAGAAAACCTAGTAAAGATCATTACTATCTTAGTATGAGTAAAAAGTTTAAGATTGATCCTGAAAAGATTATGAAAAACTTTTCTGATCTAGGTTTCAATCAGGAAAATTATGGTGGTTATGGATTTCAAAGAGCAGGTGAATATACTAAAAGTGTATTGAATAATTTATCTGTAAAAACTTTTCGTAAACATTTCACTTTGGCAAAACCAGGATGGGAAACTAAATTTCATTCTGATCATAAAAAATTTGAAACACATGGATTTAGATTAGTAATACCCATGAACACTGATGCTCATATTAAATTTAAAGATGGTGATTATCAATTAAAAAGAGGTTCAATTTATTTTTGGAATATTGTACATGAACATGCTGGATGGAATCCAACAGAGAGTGAAAGAATAATTATTATGGCACAAATGAATAGTGATAGGTTGATTAATGAAGGACAAGTGGTACAGCAATTATTATGATAACATAGTTATATATCGTTGTCAACCAAATGATGATCTTGTAAAAAAAATAACTGTAAGTATTTTACAAGAATGTGAAGATCATCCTAGACAATGGTTTGAAAAACTAGATCAAAAGGATTTATGGTATGTTTTAGTTGCTTGTATAGATAATAATCCCATATCGATTTGTGGATGTAGAAAAGACGGTAAAGTTTTATGTTATCTGTACACACTGAAAAATTACAGAAATAAATATAGAGGTATTGCACAAATAGATTATGTTCCTATTTTTATAGAGAACACTATAACTGATAAAATTTATTTGACTGTTCATGCATATGATAAAAAACATGAGAAACTTGCAAGGGCATGGGATAGATTAATCAGTTCTGGTAGACCACCAGAGAAGCAACCGTATAGAGGAAAATGGAAATATTTAGGAATAAAGGAGTATAGAGGTGTCGATCAACATTGGTATGAATTGGATTACAAAAATATTTAATAGTAGTTACGTATTTAAATTAAGATTATTTTATCTTTTTTCTTTGATTACTATTTTTGCATGGATATATTTTGAACCTGTGTCTTTATTAGATTTTATTTTAGTGTTTTATGCTGGTCTTTTATTTGGTCGTATTGGATCAGAAGCTGGATTTCATCGATACTTTTCTCATAAGTCTTATCAAACATCTAAGTTTAAAGAAAGACTTTTACTTTGGTGGGGAACTGTTGGTGGTGTAGGTAGTTGTTTATCGTGGGCAACAATGCATCGATTACATCATAGAGATGCTGATACTGAAGACGACCCTCATAGTCCATATTTTTCTGGATGGATTAAACCATTCTTTGGTATACCAAGTACAAAAAATTATGATCATCGTATTACAAAAGATTTACTAAGAGATTCACATCAAAAATTTACACATAAACATTACTTTAAAATAAATCTTGTATGGATAATCATATTATCAATTGTATCATATCTAGTTGGTACAATGTTGCCATTGATTGTTTTCTTTTCTATGGCATCTCTTAGTTTGTGGTTATTATATGGTATTACAAATACAATCGAACATAAGTTTGGTTATAAAACATATGATGTTAAAGATGAAAGTAAAAATCAACCAATACTCAGATTTTTATGGTTAGGTGCAGGACTACATAACAATCATCATTACAAGTCGAACTCACACACATTTAATATTAGAAAGAATTGGTGGGAATTTGACTTTGATGGATGGTTAATTGAAAAGTTTTTTATGAAAAGAGTATAGTATGTTAATGTACATTCCTGCTGATCTTCCAGAAATGCCAGAAATTGATGAGAGTATATTAGATTCTATTGAATATGGACCTCCATTAGAGAATGGAAAACATCCATGGATAATGAAAAAATTAACACCGTCTATTAATGAAGAAACTGATGACTATCAGTCAAAAGAACTATTAGAAGAATTTAAAAAACTTAATGTTGATTTTATCGATTGGTTAAAATGTTTACCATGTGATAGTGTTGTTAATTTTAAAATTCATCGACAGAACAATAAAGGTGGAGTACCACTTCATGTTGATCTACTACAACCAATGAGAGATATTATGCATTATCATCATTTATATTTTAATGAACCATGTGGTTATCGTATCATTATGAATGGTAAAAGAAAAGATACAACATATCTTATTGGACCAGATGGTGAAAAAGTTTATTGTAACATGCCAGAAACAAATACGAATACCTATATAATGAATTATACAACTGGAATACATGGGGTTGAAGAAGATCCAGGTAGAAGTATATTGTTTTTGCAATTCAATATTGATATCAAAAAACATCAAAAAATAATCGAAAATAGTATTAAGAAATACAACGATTATGCTATAAGATTTGATATGGATAAAAAATACGGATAAATATCGTATAAATAATAGTATTAATAATTAATTATTAAGGAGAATATATTATGGCTGAAGAACAACCAAAAGAAATGACAGTCACTATTGACGATAAAACATATAAGGAAAGTGAATTACCACAGGCTGCAATCGCTTATATCAATTTACGATCTGATATGTTAAACAATCGTGCAAGAGTAGCTGCAGAGCTTGAGAGATGTGACGTGGTTTTAAATTATTACGTGGAACAGATCAAAAAAGCAATTGACGAAAGTCAAAAAAAAGAAGAAGAAACAGACAAGGCTAACTAATGGGAGCAGTTGCGAATCTCTATATCGATCAAGGATCAACATTTAGTACAACAGTTTATGTAAAAAATGATGATGAAACTGCCTTTGATCTAACGGCACATACTGCTGCTGGACAGATTCGCAAGTCTTATTCTTCTTCCACTGCTGTTGATTTTACCCTAGAAATAGCGAATCCTGCTACTCTAGGGCAAATCAACGCCAGTCTTACACCTGCACAAACAGGTGCCCTCGAAGAAGGTCGATATGTCTATGATATCGAAGTTACTTCTACTACAGGTACAGTAACCCGTGTATTAGAAGGAATTATCACAGTAAATCCACAAGTTACAAAATAAACAGTCGTTTTAAGTTATTTCTATTATAAATATTGATATAATAGAGGTAAAACAATGGCTATCACTGCAACAATAGGATCAAATAACACTAACGGACCAAAGAAAGTATCTGTTACTGTTCCTGCACAGCAGAATCTTATAAGAAACTCAGACTTTTTACTTAAATCATTAGGTGATGTTGATAGTGCCAATGCACAAGAAGGTGGAATACTTCAATATCGTGCATCGGATGGAAAGTTTGTATTGAGAACTTTGATAGACACACCAGCTGGTGAGCTAAGACTTACAGGTGGAACTTTTTAGGAGATTTTAAGAGGGTTACATGTCAACAATTATTCAAGTCAAAAGAACGACTACCGCTAATCTACCCAGTACATTAGAACAAGGTGAATTAGCGTATATCTACGATACTTCGGCGACTGATACAGATGCCGGTGGTAACGGTGGTAGACTTTATATAGGAGATCCTACCACAAATACAAATACTCCATTAAAGATCGGTGGTAAATACTACACTGATATGATGGATCACGTACAAGGTACGTTAACGGCAGATGCGGCTATTCTAGTCGATGCAAACAAAGCTGTTGACGAACTGTTTATAGGAAATTCAACAACAGTAGGTGGTACGATTAAGTTTAATGAAGGTACAAGTAATGGTTCAAACTTTATCGGACTGAAAGCACCTAACTCTGTTTCATCAGCAAGTAAGACGATTGTTTTACCAGACGCTGATGGTACTTTAGTTTTAAGAGATGATACGGCAACATTAACAAACAAATCAATTGATGCCGACAATAATACGATCACCAACATTGAAGTTGACAATTTAAAATCAGGTGTACTTGATACCGATCTAACAAGTGTTTCTGCTTCTGATGATACCCTCGCATCAGCTAAAGCAATTAAAACATATGTTGACAGTCAAGTAACAGCTCAAGATTTAGACTTCCAAGGTGACACAGGCGGTGCATTAAACATTGACCTTGATAGTGAAACATTTACTATCGCTGGTGGAACTGCAATCTCAACAGCAGGTGCCTCTAATACATTAACAATTACTTTAGATGATACTGCGGTAACTCCAGGTTCTTATGGATCAACAACTGCAATACCAACATTTACTGTTGATCAACAAGGTCGATTAACAGCCGCAAGTACCGTTAACGTTGCAACAACATTGAACATTGCTGCTGACTCTGGTACTGATGACGGTGTTGACTTATTATCTGATGAGTTAACCATTTCTGGCGGTGAAGGTATTGATACTTCCGTATCTGGTGATACAATCACAATCTCTGGTGAAGATGCTTCTGATACTAACAAAGGTATTGCATCATTCGTATCCGCAGACTTTGACGTATCATCTGGTGCAGTATCGTTAGAAGACACTGTTGTTAAAACAGTTTCAGGTGATTCTGGAACTGCAACACCTTCAGGTCATAGTTTTACCATTGCTGGTACATCAAATGAAATTGAAACATCAGCGGCAGGTTCAACTGTTACTATTGGACTACCAAGTGATGTAACAATTGGCAATGACTTAACAGTTACAGGAAATCTTACTGTTAACGGTACAACAACAACTTTAGCAACAACAAACACAACTGTTGAAGATACTCTTTTAGAATTAAACTCAGGTGCGGCTTCGAATGCCAACGATTCTGGTTTTATTATTGAAAGAGGTTCAACAGGTGACAATGCAATCTTTATGTGGGATGAATCTGCTGACAAGTTTACTTTAGGTACAACAACTGCAACTGCTGACGCAACTGGTGATATCACAATCACTGTGGGTGAATTAGTTGCAAACATGGATGGTAATAACTCAACATTCACTAATCTACCTAATAGTGCATTAACTAATTCAACATTCTCTGTTTCCGATGATAGTGCAACAACTGATGATGTAGCACTTGGCGAAACATTATCAATTGTTGGTGGTGAAGGAATCGACACAGTAATGACTTCCAACACACTGACTATCTCAGGTGAATTAGCAACAACATCAAACATTGGTGTTGCATCATTTAATTCGGCAAACTTTGCTGTATCTTCAGGTGATGTGACAATTATTGAAGTGGACGGTGGTACTTACTAATCGTCATATAGGAGTTCGATATGACAGCTGTTATTAAAATAAAGAAAAGTGAAACTGCAAGTTCAGTTCCTACAACAAGTGATTTACAAGTAGGAGAAGTTGCAGTGAATACCGCAGACAAGAAAATTTATGTTCGTTCATCAACAGGTGTTGTTGAAGTGGCAAATCAATCAACAGGTGCTTCAGTCGATGATGCTACCGCATTGGCGATTGCATTAGGATAATAAATGGCAAATACTTTTAAAGTTAAAACATTTGACGGAAGTTCAACTGCAGCTTCAACTGCAATGACAATCTACACAGTACCTGGTTCAACAACTTCAATCGTTTTAGGATTGACACTGGCAAATATTGGCGCTGCTAATATTGAAATTGATGTTACATTGGAAAATAATGATGGAGATAATGTTTATATTGCCAAAGGTGCTGAAGTTCCTGCCAAAGCATCTTTAGAAATAATGACGGGAAATAAGTATGTCATGGAGACCTCCGATGTAATTAAAGTATCATGCAATACCGACAATAGTGTTGATACAACTTTAAGCATCATGGAGATCACCTAATGGCATCCTATATTGGTCAACAACCAGCAAGACAATCCATAGTATTAGACGATGCCATCACATCGGCAAAGATATTTGATGGAACGGTTGCAGGTGCTGATCTCGCATCCGATATTACCATTTCTACAACAGGTACAATCACTACAAGTCAAGTTAATTTAGGTGATAATGAAAGAATAAGAATTGGAAATTCACAAGATTTACAATTATATAATAATGGTACAAGTTCATTTATTAAAGAATTTACAGGTAATTTAAGAGTTTTATCATCTAACTTACTATTACAAAATACTGGAGGAACTGATACATTTTTAGAAGCTAATGTTAACGGTTCTGTTGATTTATATTATAATAATTCTAAAAAAATAGAAACCACATCTACAGGTGCAACAATTACAGGAACTTTAGTTAGTGATGGTCTCACAGTTGAACAAAGTTCTGTTACTTTATGTCATACACCATATGCTGCAATAACTTCACAGTTTATTAGACAAGGTGAATCAGTCGTTGATATAGTTACATCTGAAAATGGATATAGTGAACTATGGTTTACAGATCCATCTAGTCAAGCTGATGGAAGAGTAAGATATGAACATACTGGTAGAAGACTAGAATTTTTTACAGCTGGTGTAGAAAAACTATCTATTGATTGTTCTGGTTATGTAGGTATAGGAGTATCAAATCCTGATGTTCGTTTAGATGTTTATGAGGATGGAGCTAGTTCAGGTACCTGTGCTTTAAGATTAAGATCGGGTAATGGTTCTATTTGTTCTAATTCAAGTCAAATATTACTAAGTTATGGTGGTGGTACATGTTATAGTCATTCTATACAATCAAGGCATCAATCAAATAGTAGAAATGATAACGCCATAGATTTTTATTTATGGAAACAAGGCACAGATAGTATAAACTCAAAAGGTACTTTGCAGGCTGTAACAATTGAAGACTCTTCAACAGGACCAAGATTAGGTATTGGAACATCAAGTCCTGCATCCAAACTTCATGTAGAAGATGGTGAAATTACTATAAGTGATGGTACAACATGTCATCAAATAGGTAATGACGGTAATCAAATTTATTTTGGTGCTAATGCGTTATGTTCAAATAGTGGCGGTCTTGGTAACATTGCAATTGGTTATCAGGCAATGTGTTCTAA
>Ga0255751_10001640_pt1 | contig 21238 bp, 20 predicted proteins | sample 071ome_20_FD_179951 | JGI IMG/M metagenome (GOLD analysis project Ga0255751, IMG submission 179951) | Coastal salt marsh microbial communities from the Groves Creek Marsh, Skidaway Island, Georgia - 071412BT metaG (version 2) | ecosystem: Environmental > Aquatic > Marine > Intertidal zone >...
GGTCGTTCTGCTCTGTCTGCTACAGCAGGTGTAGTGGTGCCTGATGTCTGTGACACGATTGACGAGATCGTTGCGGAGGAAAACGCCGACGGCGTAGACAAAAGCGATAGCTGATCTTAGGTTAATCATCCAACTGGTGCTGTTATTCAAATGAAACTAGGCTCTCTGCTTAAATCTCTTGCTCCCACGGTAGCCTCTGCTGCCGGTGGGCCTATGGCTGGCATGGCAATCAAGATGGTAGCCAGCAAGATCGGCGTCCCTGATGCCGGAGTTGAGCAGATTGAGAAGATACTGGAGACGCAGCCAGAGAAAGCGGTACTCGTAAAGCAAGCAGATACGGACTTCAAAGATCGGATTCGAGAGCTTGAAATTGACCTTGAGTCGTTTAAGACTGAGGTTGAAGACCGAAAGGACGCTAGGCGCGTGTTTGGGGATGACCCGACACCGAAGATATTTGCCGTAATTAGCTTGCTGGGCTTCCTTGCTTATATCTTCATGGTCACTATACAACCGCCTGACGCCAATGATGACGGGGTGGTGAACCTCGTGTTGGGATACCTCGGGGGCCTTGTTTCTGGTATTAGCGCGTTCTTTTTTGGTGGCAGTAATGGAAAAAATAAATAGGATGCTCCGCCTCCACGAGGGGGAAATCAAAACTAACGGCAGACACAGGATATATAAGGACCCAGAGGGTTATTGGACTGTAGGAATAGGCCGCTGCGTAGACCCAGAAATAGGCCTTGGTTTATCAGATGATGAGGTGGATTATCTCCTATCAAATGACATAAACAGGGTTGTGAAAGAGCTGGGAACAGAATTTAGTTGGTTTTCTTCGCTCAATGAAGCTCGTCGTGATGCTATGATAGACATGTGCTTTAACCTAGGAATGCCTCGTTTGAAGGGCTTTGTAAAAGCCCTAGCTGCAATGGAAGACGAGAATTATGAGGTCGCGTATGTCGAATTTATGGATTCTAGGTGGAGTAAGCAAGTGGGACAACGGGCTGACCGTTTGTGCAACATGATACGAAGCGGAGAGTACCCCAATGAGTTTCTTCAAGCTGACGCTTAAGCCGGGAATTGATAAGCAGAACACAGAATACGGCGCAGAAGGAGGCTGGACCAACGGAGACAATATTCGTTTCCGTTACACTCTGCCTGAAAAAATAGGCGGCTGGACCTATTTTAACACAAGTGCCAACTACCTAGTTGGCTATGCAAGTCACCTGTTTTCATGGGCCTCTTTGGCTGGAACCCCTTATTTAGCCATTGGCACAGATAGAAAGGTCTATGTCAGCACTGGCGGCGCGTGGTATGACATAACGCCTTTGCGAGCTACAACCGCAGCAGGAGACGTGACTTTTGCAGCTTCTTCTGGTTCAGCGGTTATTACAGTTACAGATACCGCTCACGGGGCCGAGGAAGGAGACTTTGTTACCTTTTCTGGCGCTGTCTCACTTGGCGGTCAAATCACAGCGGATATTCTCAACTCTGAATATCAGATCACTGAAGTAGTCGATTCTGCTACATATAAAATTACCGCTCCTGTAAACGCTGACGGCAGCGATACAGGTAATGGAGGAGCCTCTGTTGTAGGTGCTTATCAAATAAACGTGGGCTCAGACACCACGTTTTTTGATTATGGTTGGGGCACAGGCACATGGGGAGCAGGCACGTGGGGCACTCCTAGAAGCACTTCTGAGGTGGAGTCGTTGGCTTCTCGATCTTGGCAGTTTGACAACTTTGGCGAAAACTTAATTTTACAGTTGGTCAACGGGGCAGTTTATCAATGGAGCCCCACAACTGACGGCGTGGGAACAAGAGCTTCTGCTATCTCAGGAGCGCCCACAGCAAGCACTTTTGCTCTGGTATCAAGCCCAGATAGGCATTTGGTTTGTTTTGGGACGGAAACAACTGTTGGAGACCCCACCACTCAGGACCCAATGTTTGTGCGGTTTTCTGATCAGGAAAACATAGGCACCTTTACCGAGACTGCGACAAATACCGCAGGCGGGCAGAGGCTATCTGACGGCACTGAGATTGTTAGCGCCATTCGATCCAGAGGCCAGATACTGATTCTCACCGATACGTCACTGCATGGCATGCAGTATATTGGTCCTCCGTATACTTTCGGTTTCCAACAACTGGCAGCTAACTGTGGCTGTCAGGGCCCGCACGCTGCGGTAGATGTGAATGGTTTGGCCTTTTGGATGGGTAAAGAGGCTTTTTATGTCTTTGACGGCACCGTTAAAAAGCTCCCTTCTACTGTTCAGGATTACGTTTTTAGTGACATAAATCTTGTCCAAAAGACCAAGGTATTTGCTGCTTTGAACACTGATTTCAACGAAATTACTTGGTTCTATTGCAGTCTTACTAGCGACTATATTGATCGATGCGTGACGTTTAATTATCTTGAAAACGTGTGGTCTATAGGCACTCTCGCTAGAACTACGTGGCAGGATGTGGGGGTCTTTGAAAAGCCTATTGCGGCGGAATACTTTCCGACCAGTACAGCGAGCACTATCAGCACTATCTATGGTCTCACCGCTGGAAGGACTTTGGTTTATAACCAAGAAGACGGCTATAACCAAGCAGATGGGACTGCTATCTCTGCCTTTATTGAGTCTGGGTACTTTGACATTGGAGAGGGCGATAATATGGTCCTGATGCGTCGGTTCATACCTGACTTCAAGGATCAGCAGGGAGACGTGACAGTTAATTTGTTCTTGAGGCCATATCCTCAGGCAGATGCAACGCCGAGCTCCTTGGACCCGTATACGGTCAGTCCCACTACGCAAAAGGTGGACACTCGGGCGCGTGGTAGACAGATATCGCTTAAAATGACCAGTAGCGACATAAATAGCTGGTGGCGATACGGTACTCTGCGCGTTGACCTGCAACCGGATGGTCTCAGATGAGCAAAATACAAAATGTTCGTTTACCTAATGCAGTTGCAAACGAGTATAGCCCAGAGCAATTTAACCAACTGGTGCGTTCTCTTGAGCAGGTAATCCTTCAGCTAAATAGCACGTATACGCCGATAACCACGGAAAACTTAGTTATTGCTAACACGTGGTTTGAATCAAGAGGAGATGAAACTTTGACTGGCCCAATATCAACATATCCGTCTGGACCCGCAGGTGATGCGTTCGGACGCATGCGGACCAGCCAACCTTTCACCTTGTTTGACAGTCAAGCCCGTTATCAAACAAATGGTCAATTTGATACCTCTACCACTGGAAGTGGGTCAACTAATTACGTTGCTGATCAAAGCACCCTAGAACTTGACGTTACTACAACGTCTGGTGACGAAGTAATTCGTGAAACCAAGCGCGTTTTTCCATATCAGCCCGGTAAAAGTTTACTTTCAATGAACACTTTTGCTTTTAACGCGGCGAAAACTAATTTAAGGCAGCGAGTGGGGTATTTTGGAGCAGAAAACGGAGTCTATTTAGAACAAGACGACGACACTGTTTATTTTGTGCTTCGCAGCAATGTGACAGGCTCTGTTGTAAATACAAGAGTGGCTCAATCCAATTGGAATGGCGATACCTTTGACGGTAATGGCGCCAGTGAAGTGACTCTTGACCTTACTAATACGCAAATATTTTGGCAGGACTTTGAATGGTTGGGCGTGGGTGCGGTTCGCTGTGGCTTTGTTATCAATGGCTCTCTCATTGTGGCTCATACATTTGATAACTCTAATGCTATTTCGACAACGTACATGACTACGGCCATTTTGCCCATTAGATATGAAATCACCAACACGGGAACCACCGCATCTAGCTCTCAAATGAGGCAAATATGTTCCACTGTTATCTCAGAGGGCGGCTATCAGAACAAAGTCGCCAAGAGCTGTGCCCGAATGACCACCGACACTACTGTCGGCACGAGTTTCGAGCCTCTGGTCACCATACGATTGGCTTCTGACCGTCTTGACGCGGTGGTTTTACCTGCGGGATTACCTGTATTGCCTAGCGGCACTAGCCCAGATGACTATGAGATTGCTCTGATACGCAATGCCACGTTGACTGGGGCGTCTTACAATACCACCGACTTTGCCAACGTGGACTATGACACAAGCGCCACGGCTCTTTCTGGTGGTGAAATCCTGAATGTGCAGTATCTGAGCGGCACTAATCAGAGCGCCTCAGGTATAGGAACCACTTTTGATTATAATTTTGATTTGCAGCTAGGCAGGACAATCGCCGGAACTAGCGATACACTGACGCTGGCTGCTCGTGTATTTGCAGGCAATAACGACATCATCGGCACTTTTGAGTTCTACGATTTAACATAGGCAACGCATGGCTAATAGATATTTACATGACGTTTCGATCCCCAGTGCGGCGACTGAGACAACAATTTACACCGTGCCTGATGCGACAACTGCAATCATGCGGTCCTTGCGTGTAACGAATGCCAATACCTCCAATGCCTCGATTACTGTAACTCAATACGATTCTGGCAGCGCAACTACGCACTATTTGTTAAAAAACAAGGCCTTAGCCTCAAATACAACGATAGATGTATTTAATGGGGTGCCTTGTGTTGTTGAGGAAGGAGACATCGTGAAAGTCACGTCAACCGTGGACACGGTGCATTTTTACCTGTCATACCTTGAGGTGGACAGGAATTGATAAACCATTGATAATGTAACAACTTCGCATCTCCCGATGCGCGACCTCTTGTGGGTCTTTTTCACTATTGACAGGTGCAAAACACATGGCAGAAGCGATGTCGGGAGCAGCGATGGGACTCCCCGAACAAAATCCAGTCGATCAACTGACCCCAGAAAATCTGGCGGCTTTCGAGCAGCTTCGCCAGCAAGTCTCGCCCCAAGAATTTAGCAAGGACCTTCTTGATTCAGCTTCAGAGGCTGATCCTCAGGCCGTTGCTGAGTTCAAGGCAGAACTTCGTGATCTTGAGCTTCCCCCAGAAGCTATGGACGCGCTTAATCAGATGGTAGATGAAATCCTAGCGTCCCCACAGAATTATCCGCAAATCAGAGAGAAGTATCTGGCGCAGGACATTCCTGAGGACCTGCTTCCTCCTGTGTTTGATCCAGAGTTCTTTGCTGCCCTGAACATGGCAGTTGATGAGATACGAGCTTCTTCTCCTGCTCCACAACCTGAGCCACAGAACTTTGCCCGTGGCGGAATCGCTGAACTTAAGCCTATTGCAGCGGCCATGGCTCAACAGGGTCGTTATGGCGATACGATGCTGGCCCATATTTCACCACGTGAGGCTATGGTTTTACGTCGGATGGGCGGTAGCGGCACAATCAATCCTGTAACCGGATTGCCTGAGTTTTTTCTTAAAAAGCTCTTTAAGGGCGTAGGCAAAGTCTTCAAAAAGATTGGCAAGGCAGTTAAGAAGTTTGCTAGTTCTACCGTTGGTCGGATTGTTACCTCTATCGCTCTGGGCTTCTTTTTGGGGCCAGCAGCCGCATCTATGCTGGGGGTTACGTCCTCAGTGGGCGTGGCAGCAGTCTCAGGCTTCGTGGGTGGTGCAGGTTCAACCTTGGCAGCAGGCGGTAATCTGAAGGATGCTCTCAAAGTCGGTGCAATCGGTGGTCTGACCGCAGGCGCAATCGGTGGCGTAGCAGGCGGTGCAGAAGCCTTTCAGGCTGGGAGCTATCAAGGCGCAACTACAATCAGCGGTCAGGTAGAGAAAGCGCGTGACTTCTTCACTGGCGCAGGCGATTCAGCACTTCCTGACGTAGGTGAGTCAGCAGCCGAAGCAGCCAGAGGCGACGTAGTAGGGGGCACCGAGGGTGTTTCTAAGGTCTACGCTCCTGAAATGGTCGATGCCGCTGGCATAACACGGACTCCTATGCAGCAGGCTGGAGCACAGTCTTTCCCTGCCCAGCCTAACAACTTAGCAGGCATTACGCGGACTCAACTGCCTCCTTCTCCGGCTCAGGGCATGCCCGGTGATCCTCTTGCTGCCCCCGGCGGTGCAACTATCCGACAAGCAGGCGAAAGAACTGCTGCACAACAGGCCGCAGTAGACAGAGCCACAGCAGCCAGAGCGGCTGCTCCAACGGCTCAAGGCATAGCCACTTTGCCCACTGAAGGTGCGGCAGGCGTCCCGACTCAAGGACCACTGGCAGACCTCTTAAAGCCCACAGCCAAAGATTTCAGGTTCTATGAGGCCGGTAGAGGGGCCGCAGGCGAAGTAATGCCCAAGCCTAGCTTCCTGAGCCGAGTTACAGACCCAGTTAAGGATTTCCTAAGTCCAAAAGCCAGAGCAGCAGTGGGACAGGAAAGGGCTCTGACACAGGCCGCAGACAAGTTTTACGGAGGCTCCCGTGCCGCTTTGAATGAAGCAATTCGGTCTAATGCGGTTCCTGACGTGGTGACTGACTTTATAGCCCAGAACTCAGGCGGTTTGCTCTACAAATACGGCCCGTTGGCCGCTGCTGGAGTTGGTGTCATGAGTCTTCTCGGTGGAGAGGAAGAGGGCAGCGTTCCAGCAGGATGGGAAGACTTTGCAGCAGGAATCAGTCCCGGTGCTCGACTCTTGGCAGAACAGCCTAGTCGTTACGGTCTTAGCTTTGGCGGCACTCAAACGATGTCTCCAACCGCTATGTATACGCCTTATAGCTTCTATTCTCCACGAAAAGCCGCAAAAGGCAGCTCTCCGCAGGGAGAAACCAAGTTTCCGCGTAAAAATGGCCACATATCAGGGCCGGGAACAGGCACTTCAGATGATATCCCTGCTATGCTGAGTGATGGAGAGTTTGTGTTTACTGCCAAAGCAGTGAGAAACATGGGCAACGGATCAAGAAGACTGGGTGCTAAGAAAATGTACGCGCTAATGAAACGATTGGAGGGCCGTAAGAATGGCTGATGTTTCAACCACCACGCAGATAATGCGTGAGGCCCCCGAGGTCGAAGCCTATAAGCTCGGTCTCCTGCAAGAGGCCCAACGTCTATATAACCAGCCCATGATGACGGTCCCCACCGTTGCAGCAGGACTGGCTCCAACTGAGCAGCAAGCGATTGATTTTGCCAAGCAGGGTGTCGGTGCCTTTGAGCCTTACATTCAGGCGGGAGCTCAAGGCCTTACTCAAGGTATGGACCTTGCCCAGCGTGGAGCTTTGGCGGCTGGAGCGATCCAGACAGCGCCCCAGTATCAAGCGGCTCAGGAAATGCTGGGCAGAGCAGTGCCTGTCATTGGACAGGGCATAGGCGGCATCCTTGGTGCAGCACAAGCCTATGATCCTACTTCTGCTCAAGCGTTCATGAATCCATATCAAGAGCAGGTCACCCAGAATGCTCTGAGAGAAATGCGCCGTCAGGCAGATATTGCTGAGAATCAAGCGGCTGCCCAAGCGGTAGCAGCAGGTGCTTTTGGAGGCACTCGTGAAGGAGTGCAGCGCGCTGAAACAGAACGCGGTATCCAAGACCTGATGATGCAGCGAATCATGCAGGATTATGCACAGAACTATTTACAGGCCCAACAGGCTGCTCAAGGTGCTTTTGAGGCCCAGCAAGGTCGTCAACTGGCCGGAGGTCAGGCATTGGGTCAGGCAGGCATGCAATTTGCCAATCTAGCGCAAGGAATCGGTGGTCTCACTGCCCAACAGGCAGGCGTTGACCTTTCCAAGGCTTCTACTCTGGGTCAGCTAGGCGGCCAGTTTGGCTCTCTGGGCACTCAATACGGTGCTTTGGGTCAGGCCACTCAGCAGCTAGGCGCGGAAGACACAAGACTACTTGCTGGTTTGGGCGGTCTGGAGCGTCAGGCGGAGCAAGCACAGCTAGACGCCATTCGCGCAACTCAACTACAAGAGCAAATGGCTCCTTATCAGCAGTTGGGCTTTGTTTCAGATATTTATCGAGGGGCGCCAACTACGCAGATGTCATTGACCTCTGCCAGTGCCCCAAGCGCCAGCCCTCTTCAATCGGCTATCGGACTGGGTGTAGCAGGTCTTTCTGCTGCGTCAGGCGCTAAAAGCCTAAATTTATTGTAGGAGCTTCCATGGCTAAGAAAGATAAAATGCAGATGGTAGACGACGATCAGATCGAAAACGTCGGCATCATGTCTGGGTTCATGGACGATCTTGATGAAGTCATGGCCGAGATTGAGGAAGAAATGAAGGGTAAAGAGGGTGATTCCAGCGACATGGCCGGAATCATGAGCCGTCAACCTGATTCTCCTGAAATCCTGATGAACAACTTACGGGGAGACTACCGCTCAGTAGAGGCTCGCCGTGAAGAGCTTGCTGATCTTGTTGGATATGACAATGCAGCGGAAACTCCTGATGATGTTTTGGCGTTGCTGCAACCAGTATTGGCGCAGCAAGGTATCGCTTCCTTAGGTGGTATGCCCCCAGCACCCCCAGAGGCGGCAATGATGCCGCCTGCTTCTATGCCATCGGGTGCTCCACTGCCCGGTGGCGTAGCTTCTTTGCCCATGGACCAAGGGCCAATGCCTCCTATGCCAATGGCTAAAGGCGGCGAAGTGAAATACTTCCAAGAGGGCGGTGAGACCACCACTACTGAAAGCACAATGAGCTACTCAGATTATCCTCCTGAGTTGGTAGAAAGAGCAAAACAAATCTATTTGCAGCAGTTTGCTCAAGGACCCACTGAAGTTCCTATTCCTGACCTAATGACGCGAACCAAGGAGCTACAGCCCCAGTTCGCTGAACTGCTAGGCACAGGAGACAAAGAGACTGCCCGTGGTCAAATGATGCTGGATATAGCTCAGGCAGCACTTAATTTCGCTGGAAATGTCGGTCCAAGCGGTCAGCCTTTGGTCGGTTCAATGGCCTCTCGACTTGCTGGAGCAGCCAGTCAGCTCCCTGCTCAGATAAGTGCCCGTGTTTCAGAGGCCCGCAAAGGCGAGCAGCAGGCAACTCTTGCCGCATTGCAGCAAGCTCAATCTGAAGTAAGCTCTGCTCAAGCACTGAGTGCAGCCGAGAAAGAGCGTTATTTTGACGTTCTGGAGCAGGCAGCCAAGTCAAAGAGCTTTAGGACCCTGACCACGAAAGAGAAAGAAAATCGAGGTCTGGACGTTAATCGAGCTTGGCAGGTAGATCAAACCGGAAAACTATATGCTCCCGGCGGCCAACCTCCTGCAAATATCACCGTGACCTCTGGCGAGACCTATGCAGAGGCGTTAGCTAAATACCTAGCTGAAGACGACAGAGCACTCGTCAACAGTGCTCAGAAGGCCGTTGGCAATCTGCCTAAGATAGATAAGACGCTTGATATTCTCATGAATGAAGATATCAACACAGGTATCGGTGCTAACTTCTTTACCACGTTTGATCGTCTGAAAGGTCAGTTTGGAGCAGATGAACTTGCCGCAAACAGGGCTACTCAGGATCAGTTCCTAGACTCATTACTGGGATCAGCCGTATTCGAGCAGATTGGAGCTCTTGGCATTGGGGCCAGAGGTCTGGATACCCCAGCAGAAAGAGAGTTTTTGAGACAAGTGCTGACAGGTACAAGAGACCTTTCAACAAGGACCTTGTTAGAAATGACTCAGACGCGCAGAGACAGAGAGATTCAAAACATTGAGCTCTACAATGACCGCGTTGAACGCGGAGACCTTGATGCCTTTTTTGATGTAAGAGGCGGAGAGAAGCGTAAGCTAGAGATTCCAGAGCCACCAGTCAAAAAGGAAAGAAAAGAGGATGACATTCCTCCCGTCCCTGAAGGCATAGAGTATGAGGTCTGGATAACCAAGCCAGAGGGCATGATTTGGACGCTTTGGGAAGAAAAGATAAGACGAGATCAAAGACGCGGATAAGTTCGTTATGTCAAATGGAACAGAAGTAGATTACAGCGGACAACTGAGTCCAGCCGATTACGAGAACTACATGGCGGGTAACTTCGGTGCCATGACTGATCAGGGCATCGATATCGTAACGGGCGCCTATACGCCGGGTCTTATTCCTTCGACGATTAAAAAAGCAGGCGAAGCAGCAGAAGTAGCTACTGGTGTTGCCAGAGACGTGGGTGACTGGTTTGCAGGCGCCAAGGTCCAATATCCTAATCTCCCGATTGCAGGCCACGAAAATCTGGGGCTAAAAGCCTCTGCTGGTCAGCAAGCACAGCTCATGACTTTGATTACGTCTACTCTCGATCCTGACCGATTGGACTCTGGGATCAAGGAAATCTTTCCCGGCGCTATGACCATGCGGGATAGCTTTGGCAATGTCATTGCTTCCGTTCCCAGTATCGAGAGAGGCAGAGTGCAAGGATGGAAGACCTTCTATCCCAATCCTCGAGGTCTTGATATACCTACCGCAACTCAACTCACTGGAGCGGTTGCGCTTGCTCAAGTGCTAGAGCCTGCGGTAGCTGCACTTGGAGTGCCTTCTGTTATGGGGGCTGATGTTGCCACCGTTGGACTGGCAGAGGGTGCAATTATAGAGGAGCTCTCTGCTCTTTCTTCAGGTGAGTCATTCAATCCTTTCGTTGCAGGCGAGAGCGGGGCATGGGCAGGTGCAGCCTATGGTTTTGGCAGGATTCTTTCCTCACTAGGCGGAAAGATGGCGAGCCTGTTTAGAAAGAACCCTACCAAAGTGGTGAATAAGGATTCCCAACTCACCAAAGAGGCAAAAGATTACCTTAAGAGTGTAGGCATCGATCCTGATGAGGTGCAGATTGCGATCTATGACGATTTGGCGCGGATGCTTAGAGAGGGCTCGGTTCCTGAAGAGGCTTTGGCCAAGATGCGCGCTCAGGGCCTTCCAGTTCCTGTTGAGCTAACCACGGGCCAAATTACCGGAGACTTGGAGCAGCAGCTCTTTGAGGACCTCGCCTCTAAAGGCGTTTATGGCGATAGAGCCAAAGAAATCATAACTGAACGGTTCGCGGCCCAAGAAGCAGCAATTGAAGAGAATATAACCGCCATGCAGCAGATTATTGCTAGAGGCGGTCCCGCCGTTGCGCGTCAAGAGGGCGGAGCAGCGATTCAGCAGGCTCTTTACAATGCAAAGAAAGCAGCTCGAGACCGTGCGGATAAGATGTATGAATCAGCTAGGGAGCTGGGACAGAGTACCTACCTTGATCCAAATTATGCCTCTGGCTTCGGAACAACCATTGCAGAGCAGGTAGGCAAGAATTTTGATCCACTGGCCATTCCTGTAACTGATTCAATAATGAAAAACCTGAGCGACGCCTTTGAAGAGGGCGTGGGTCTGGAAAGAATACAAACCTATCGGACCCAGTTGGTCAATCAGGCTAAAAACGGTAGAGGCAGTGATGCACAGGCTGCGCGAGAAGTTCTGGGTCTCCTTGACGACAAACTTTACGAGATGGCAGACGCCAATCTTCTATATGGAAATGCCGAAGCCGTAGGCGCTTGGGCTAATGCGATTAAAAACTATCGCGGGTTCAAAGAAACTTGGGACAGCAAGGGCGGCATTTTAAATACCCTGACTAAGAGAGTGGTCAGGGATGGGGTCCGAACCTTTGAAGTCGCCCCGCAGGCGGCTGCACAGAAGGTCCTTGGAGCCACGTTTAGCGGTCTGATTAGTAAGCCAGAGGCGATCCGAACTCTGAATACGCTCAAGAATCAGCTTCCTAAAGCTGAGTGGGACATGTTCCGGCAGGAAGCGTTTATGCTGATCTCTGATGGGATTCAGTCAACAGCGACAGGCAGAGCAGCCAATAAGTTTCCACGAGAATTTCGTGATGCCAGAAGAAGAAACCCTGAACTATTAGGAACCTTATTCGAGCCAGAAGAGCTCCAGATTATGTCTGATCTGGCCGAAACCACAGCGCGCATGACGAGGACTGCAAAGAACGCCTCTAACAGTGGTGCTGCGATTGGAAGCATTCTCGGTAGGCTCATGAGGTCCATGGGCTCGACTAACATCTACAACGCTGTAGGTGAGTGGATGTTTGTAAATGGAGCCCGAACTTCCTATGGTAGGTCCCGAGCTGCTTCCGCAGTCACTGGCCAAACAACGGGCAGACGCAGACTATCTGACAGTATCACGCTAGGCGGTGGTGCAGTTGTGGGAGGGACACCCGAAGTAGAAGAGGAAGAGGATGTCGAAGTCAGTGTACCACTGGCGGCTGCCCCGCAGGCTCGTCGACCTGCCCCTCCGACTCGTGGACTGCCAACTGGTGAAGCGCCAATGCCTGCTCCTGCTGCACCCCAGATGGCCGAAGCCCCCAGTCCTACGGACCAAGGGCCATCTCAAAGCAGGCAGATGTTAGCCGACCTTTTTCCATTCGATCCCACCCTCAGGGTCGGGTAGCAACTTATTGACTACCGCTGATCGAAGGATAGTGTAGATATCCTGAAAGCCTCGACCGTGGGGCTTTCGGTAATGCTTCTTGAGCCACCGGCAAGTCGGACCCTTTGAATACTGCACGTGGTGAGCCACCTCGTGAGCCACGGTTATCCAGAGTGACTGGTCCAGAGTCTCGCACCACCGTCCACCGATCACGGGGCACTTGTTGAAGGCGTCATACTCCTTCTGGAAGTGCTTGCCTTTCTTGTGCTGCCAGTATGACAGGTTGATCTGAATCACATTTCGCCCGCCATACGTGGCCCCGTTGCACCACTCTTTGTTGACGACTCGGGTAATCTTGACAGCCCGATCCACGTCTTCCTTAGTGATGTCGAGCTCATACTTCTTTTTCTTGAGCTCATTCATGCACCGTCGGACCATACGCTTGATCTTGGCTTCATTTTTCATCGGCGTCTCCTTTCTCGGGTTTACCTTTTGCTTTCTCAAGCATCGCTAGGACTTCAGGGCTCCAGCCTCCGCCAGCTCCTACGTCAGGATCATCTTCCCAATAAGGTTCTTCATAGTCTTTGTTCATAACTGTCTCCTTTCTCATCAACAAGGACATTGTAACACAAAGTAGTCTAATGTCAAGCGATCATTTTAAAATAAATTAAAATAATTTAGTATAAAGTAGTTGACAATGGGCTATAAATAGAAGATAATGACCTTGTACTGAGAAAGGAGATGCCAATGAAATATGAATTGACAGACATTTACAAAGCCATTGACGGACAGCTTGCTATATACACAGACCAGCTAAAGTATTGTCGAGAGAATGGATATCCCGAGAAGCACATTGAATACCTGCGCGGTTGTCTTGAAGGCATGAAGGCAGTAAAGACTGTGATACCTGTTTGTCATTTATTGCCCACGGGCAAGAAAGGAGGTGCCGATGAAAAAATCTGATTACTTTATCAAGGACCCCACGGTCCGTAAGGTCAAGAACCGTGGGTGGACTCCTGTCTGGTATCACAGCGACTTCGGTTGGACAGCAGGCTGGATTTACAAAGAGGGGACCAAGTACCATCACTTCTACTCGCCGACTCTGGGAAAGAAAAGAATCCCAAAGACGACGAAGCTAGAGGTCATTCAGAAGTAGAGGACTCCTGTGATTCAAAAAACTGGTCAACTCGTCTCAACCACGTATCCTTATATTGCTGGAACTCGCGTCCAGCAGTCGAAAACTCAGCAGTCGAACCGTCCCGAACTGCCATCAGAACCACCGCGTTGTCGATCTTTGTCCCATGCAGATAATCATGAGCAAGTGCATAAGCTGCGAGCTGGCAGAAATAATCTTCAATCCACTCGCGGCGCTTTGGTCGATTTGACTGTTTGAAGTCGACAATGGCGGGCTTGCCTCGATACACCGCCACCAAGTCAGTGGTGCCAGCATACTTCTCAGGGTAATACAGCATAACCTCGCTGCCCCATATCTCGTCGAGATTCCTGAAATAAGCGTCAATCAAGCGGTATCCCATCTCGAAGCCTTTTATCATTTCCCAATTCGTCGGGCGGGGCAGGTCCCGATAGGCCACCATCCGCTCAATCACTTCGTGCATGTAGGTGCCCACCTTGGCTGCTTCGTTTTTCACTCGGTCAGCTTCCTCTTGACCGACACGCTGGACCCAAGCATCAAGAGCCGCCTTGTCTTTGGTCCCGCTCAAGATTGTCGTCACGCTGGGGAGCTTCTGATCGCCGTAAACGTAACGCCTGCCCTCGGGCAGGTCCTGCCGGACTAGGCTTTCATATTTGAATTTCTTCTTGATTGGTATCAGATCAACCATCCTTTGATCTCCTCTCCGAGCACTTCATTGGCAATGTCGATTTTATCCCGCAACGCTCTGACGATCTTCTCGTCTACCGTCCCACGAGCCATCAGGTCGACATAGGTCACTGATTTGGTCTGGCCGATACGGTGAGCACGGTCCTCAGATTGGAGCCGGACCTCGAGGTCAAAACTGTTACTATAATACACAACCGTGTCAGCAGCGGTGAGCGTCAGGCCATATCCGCCTGTTCTGGGATTACCAACAAAGAACCGGAGCTCACTGTCAGGGTCTTGGAACTCACGGACCACGCGCCTTCTCTCATCGTCGTCAGTGTCACCATAATAGGTGCCCACGGAGTTCATCCCGTATTCCTTTTGCAGCGCGAGCTTGATGGTCTCAATGTCATGACGGTAGTTCGCCCAGATAATGACCTTATCAGGCGCCTCGTCAATCACTGCCATGAGCTCGTCGAGGCGGTAGTTTTTGACTGGGACCACACGGTCATCGTCTAGCTTGACGTGGCCGCAAACAATCTGGTGCAGCCGCATAATCTGCGTCAAAGCATTGACGGTGGTCACCATGCCGCCCTCGAGCATGGCCAGAGCCATCTTCTTCATATCGTTGTAAGCGGTTACCTGCTCTTTGGTTAGCTGGACCTCGCGTCGGATGTAGGTCTTGTCAGGGAGATCGAGGCACTCATCCTTCCTGATTCTGAAGCTGAACCTGTCGAGCTTCTGTTTTAGCTCGTCTAGCTTCCTGTATCCGACAATTTTCTTGAAGCTATGAGTTCCCATCTGACGCTCCACCATCACAGCGTAGCGTGCCCTGAAGGCGTAATAGGACGTGCTGTTGAGGCAGTCAGGGTGCAGGAAGTCGCACTGCTGGAAGAGGTCCAGAGGTGAGCGGGTAACAGGCGAGCCTGTCATGATCCTGCGGTATTTGGCCAGTCTGCCAATCTTAACAGCGTTCTTGGCCCGCTTGGCTGTGGGAGTCTTGATCGTGGTCGACTCATCAATTGCCATGAAGCAGTTGGTGCTTCTCACGAACCGCGTGGCGTACTCAACGCCTTTAGCGGTGCTGAGGGCCTCCACGTTCATAACCAAGATTTTGAAATCCTCAGTCACGTCCCAGAGCTTTTCGAGTTCTGCTTTTTCCGCTTTTCGTGGACTCGGGGTCCAGAGGCCAATCCGAGTAATGATATGATCAGGCATGTGCTTTGGCAGCTCCTGATCGACCCAGTTCCGATATACGCCCTTGGGCGCAATCACAACAGCAGCATTGATCTGACCTTGGTCATACAACATTGCCATGTTGTTAATGACCATAAACGATTTACCCGTTCCCATATCAGCAAATAACGCAGCAACAGGTCTTTTCCAGAACTGGCTGAGATACTTTTGTTGATGGGCAAACGGTTTGTTTTTGAACCTATAGCGTTCAATCCAAACGTCTTCCATTGTTTTCCTCTCTTCTTTCTAAAGAACACTTGCAGTGCTCATTTGAATGAGTATACACTAGACTCCTTTACTTAATCAAAGAAAGGAGAAAGGTAAATGGCGAAAGTTTTCGTCGTCAGTGAAAATACAAAACACAATATTCTTCCCGCTCAAGAGTTTGGCGAGATTGAAATTGTTTTGCCGCCTTCACAGGCACAGGTAGTTTTTTCCTCGGGACCCACTGTTTCTCGGGTGAAAAGAGCATTGCAGAACTTCTGCGATGACGATTACTTGTTGTTTATTGGCGATCCCACGGCTATTAGCATTTTGGCTACTGTTGCGTCTGACGTTAACAATGGTCGCTACAAGTGTCTAAAGTGGGACCGGCAAGAGGGGCAATACATTCCAATCCAAGTCGACCTTCGCGGGAGGAACGAACTGTGATAGATTTTGAAAAAGAAGCTGACGCACTAAAAGTAAAAGACGACGATCTCAAAGAGATAGTCGAGCTGGCCAAAAAAGCCAAAGAGGTCCAACAAGAGTTAGCGGACCTCGAAGCAACACTGAAAGAAAAGAAAGACATACACCGAAAGCTAACTGAAGTCTCGATACCTGATGCGCTTGCTGAACTTGGCATGCAGGGTTTCGTGATGGAGGACGGAAGCAAGGTTGAAGTAAAGCCTTTCTATTCTGCGTCGATCCCAGCCGCACGTAGGGCTGAAGCCTTTGAATGGCTTCGCGCTCATGGCATGGACGACATTATCAAGAATACCGTGTCTGTACGTTTCGGACGCGGGGAAGATGAGCTCTGCGCTCGTCTGCTTGAACTTCTCGCTGATCAAGGCTATCCCACTGATCAGGCTGAAAAGATCGAGCCAATGACCCTGAAAGCATGGGTCAAGGAGCAGATAGAACGGGGAAATGAATTCCCAACCGAACTTTTTGGCGCATACATTGGCCAGAAAGCAACCATTAAAACATGAACCAAGAGGCATTAAACATGGCTAAATCAGAAAAGACTGAAGTATCAGTAGCTGGCTCCACAGCCGTCGCAACCGTGGCATCTTTTGAAGAGGATGCGGCAACAGGCGGTTTTGGTGATATGGGTGCAGATGATCTTGCACTACCCTTTCTCAAAATCCTGACCAACATGAGCCCACAAATAGGCTCGGTTGACGGAGCTACACCGGGCATGCTGTTTAATTCAGTAACCGGAGAGCTGTATGACGGGAAGAAAGGCGTGGTGGTAGTTCCTTGCGCTTACGTCCGACAGTATGTTGAATGGGCACCACGCGGCTCCGGCTCAGGTGCTCCCGTAGCAATACACCCAGCAACCTCTGACATCCTGACCAAGACCCATCGTGAACCCGGTGATTCAAAAGATTACCTCGAGAATGGGAATTATGTCGAAAATACTGCTAATCATTATGTGATGCTGGTCGACAAAGAGGGTGGCTATAGTCACGCTCTCATCAGCATGAAGTCAACGCAGCTTAAAAAGTCGCGTAAATGGAACAGCATGATGATGTCAGTCAAGCTGGACGGAAAGAACGGAAAGTTCACTCCGCCGATGTATTCGCAACAATATCGCTTAACCGTTGTCCAAGAACAGAAAGATCAGTATAAATGGCACGGTTGGGAAATAGAGAGAGTTGGCACCATTGAGGACCAGTATCTCTATGGAGCGGCGAAATCGTTTGCAGAAAGTATCAGTGCGGGCGACGTTAACGTGAAGCACGAAAACGAAGATTCGTCTTCTTCCAGCAGTGATCATGACGTATTTTAAAGTTGTCAACGGCGGGGGAAACCCCGCCATCTGCCAGAGAAAGAAGAATGGAAATGCTGGGAAAATTCAGAGAGGTGTTTGCCGGACTTGATTCAGCCTATGGCACCTACAAGATCGAAAAGACAAATGAAAAGAACAAGAAAGTTGGAAAGGCCGTCGTGGTGCGGCAGCCACCGACAGAGGAAATCTGGAAAAAACACCTCGAGGGTGTTGAGCCCGGACTTGGAATCATACCTATTCGTGCAGATAACTCCTGCACTTGGGGCGCGATTGACGTAGATCAGTATCCTCTGGACTACCAGAAGCTGATCGACAGAATTAAGAATTTAGAGCTCCCTCTTATCGTGTGTCGCAGCAAGTCTGGCGGCGCGCATATCTACAGTTTTGTTAAAAAGCCAGTCCCTGCGATTGAGATGCAGAAATACCTGACCGCGTGTGCAGGTCTGCTCGGAGAGGCTGGCCGTGAGATATTCCCAAAGCAAGCGGAAATCCTAGTTGAGAGAGGAGACTGCGGGAACTTTTTAAACCTACCGTATCACGGTGGAGAAAAGACGCTTCGCTATGCGTTCAAGGATGATGCGAGCTCTGCCAGTCTGGAAGAGTTTTTTGCGATGTACGAGCAGTCAGTTCAGGAGGAGCTGGTCCTGCCTCAAGCGCCAGAGAAGCCAGAGAAACCTGTCAGTGACGGACCTCCCTGTTTGCAGGCGCTTTGTACGCAGGGCTTTCCTGAAGGAACTCGAAACAATGGTCTATTCAGTCTGGGCATTTACCTGAAGAAGGCTTTCCCCAACTGGCAGGATAAGCTGCTTGAGTTTAACCATAAATATTTTGACCCGCCGCTAGGCATGCAAGAGCTTCAGTTGGTCACGAAGCAACTGGAGAAGAAAGATTACAAATACAAGTGCAAAGACGAGCCGATCAAGAGCTTCTGCAATCCTGCGCTTTGTCGTCAAAGGAAGCACGGTGTGGGTGGCGATGGCCCTGACAGTCCTATGCTTTCAAGCCTTTCAAAGTACAACAGCGAGCCCCCGCTCTGGTTTCTCGACGTTAACGGTAAACGTGTCGAGCTAGAAACAGAGAGCCTGTTCAACCAGCTACACTTCCAGAAGACCTGTATGGAGCGCCTCAATGTGCTGCCTCCGTCGCTCAAGAAACCGGACTGGGAAATGCTGATCAACGAGCTGCTGAAGGAGATGGTGGAACTCGAGCAGATCACTGAGGCAAGTGAGGACACGACGGTCTCAGGCATATTCAACGATCTCATCGAAGAGTTCACGATGCACTTGCAGCAGGGCATGGACCGGAACGAAATCTTGTTGGGCCGCGTGTGGACCGATGAAAAGGACGGGATGGTTTATTTCCGAATCAAGGACCTCGAGTCACATCTGAAGCGGTCAAACTTTACTGCGCTGTCTTCGCCAAAGATTGCCCAGCGGTTGAGAGACCTAGGCGGCGAGCCTACGAATCTATTCCTGAAAGGACGCACAACACGGGTCTGGAGAATCGCCCAGTTTGAAAAACAGGACAGCCCGTTTGATACGCCGATCAAGTCGGACGAGGTGCCTTTCTGATGATCACAAAAGTCTTCGGGCCGCCGGGTTCTGGCAAAACCACCCACCTGTTGAATATCTGTGATCAAGAGCTCGAAAGTGGCACCGACTCAACCCTGATCGGGTATTTTGCTTTCACAAGGAAAGCGGCCAACGAAGCCCGAGACAGGGCTGTTCTGAAGTTCCCGCAGCTAAATCCTGATCTTCACTTCCCGTGGTTCAGGACCCTGCACTCCCTCGCGTATTCGTGCCTTGGCGTTCAAAACAAGGACATGATGACGCCCAAGGACTTTGCTGAGTTTGCCAAGTCAGTGGGGCTAGAGGTCGCTTCCTCGACAGACGGCGAGGAGTTCGTGGTCCGAACCGACAACCTGATCCTGAATGAAATCAATCTGGCGCGCATACGCGGGCTGGACCTTCACACGCACTACAATCAAAGCAACATAGAGATTGAGTGGTATCACTTCGAGTATATCGAGCGGGCTTATCGAAGGTTCAAGGCAGCCAAGATGCTGATGGATTTTACCGATTTGCTCGAAAGAATCCTGCTCGAGCCGGAAAGATTGCCGAGCCTAGAGCTCTTAATCATTGACGAGGCCCAAGACCTATCCCTGCTGCAATGGAAACTTGTGAAGGAGCTCATGGAGCGATCCGAGCGGGTGCATATTGCGGGTGACGATGATCAGTGCGTGTTCTCATGGGCCGGAGCCCACGTGGACAGCTTCCTGACGTGCGACGGAGAGATCAAGGTTCTGGACCAGTCTTATCGAGTGCCCAAGAAGGTCCACATGCTCGCGGACCAGATAGTTAACCGAATCCAGAAGCGGCAACCCAAGACATGGGCACCACGAGAGGAAGAGGGCGAGATCAGCTATTACTACGATTACCAACACGTCGATATCAGCAAGGGCAAGTGGCTGATCATGGCCAGCACCAATTACATGCTTAATCACATGCACGACTGGATCAAATCTCAAGGGCTGCTGTTCGAGAGACACGGCCACCGGAGCATACCGGATTCAATCCTGACGGCGGTGATTGGCTGGGAAAGACTGAGAAAAGGACAGACCGTAAATTTCACGGTCCTGAAGAACATTTACAAATACCTTGGCACCGAGTTCGTGAAACGTGGGCACAAGGGTTTGAAGGATGTCGATCCCGAGATGGTATACGACATGGAGACGCTCAAAGAGCGCCATGGCCTGCTGACGGACGGGATATGGCACGAGGTCCTGACCAAGATTGGAGAGGACAAAAGAGAATACCTTGTGGCAGTGCTGCGACGGGGCGCGAAGCTAGGAAGCAAGCCGCTTATAGAACTATCCACGATCCACGGAGCAAAGGGTGGAGAGGCAGATAATGTGCTGCTCCTGACAGACCTAAGCCCTAAATTTGCTAAAGATTACGCCAGAAATGCAGATGACATAAATCGCCTGCTGTACGTTGGGGTGACCCGAACCAAGCAGGCGTTACACATAGTTATGCCAAAAAGCATTGAGAAAGGATTTAGGTTTTGAATACAGTAAATATGTTTCCAACAAGCAGTGAGTGGGTCCCCCCATCAAGTTTTCCTGATCTGTCAGACGCCAAAGAGATTGCGATTGACCTTGAGACTTGCGATCCCAACATGGAGAAGTTCGGGCCCGGCTGGCCACGAAAGGACGGTTTCATCGTTGGGTACGCGATAGCAGTTGATGGATGGTACGGGTATTACCCGATTGCCCACGAGGGCGGCGGTAACCTAGACAAGAGGGTTGTCGAGAACTGGATCAGGGAAATTCTTCTTCTGCCCTGCCCAAAGGTTATGCACAACGCAGCCTATGATCTGGGCTGGCTGCTGGCCAGTGGTTTTGAGGTCAAGGGCACGATAATCGACACGATGATTGCAGCAGGGCTGGTGGACGAGAATCGATTCAGTTATGCCTTGAACTCTCTCGGATTCGACATGCTCAAAGAAGTGAAGTCAGAGGAGGCTCTGAAACAGGCTGCTGCTGACTTTGGCGTGCACCCGAAGAAGGAGCTCTGGCGGTTGCCTGCGATGTACGTGGGCCGCTACGGCGAACAGGATGCAGCCCTGACATTGAAGCTGTGGCATCACCTAGAGGTCCTGCTCAGGCAGGAAGAGGTCGAATCCATCTTTCAGTTGGAAACCAAGCTGCTGCCTGTGTTTGTGGGAATGACCTATCGCGGCATACGTTTCGACAGGCCAAAGGCTGAAGAGCTGATCGTCGATCTGCAAAAGAAAGAAAAGAAGCTGATCCAAGGGATCAAGAAGGAGGCTGGGGTCCCAGTCGATATCTGGGCGGCAGCGAGCATTGCCACAGCGTTTGATGCGCTGGGGATTGACTATCCACGCACCGACAAGGGCGCACCGAGCTTCACACGGACTTTTCTCGAGGGATGCGATCATAGAGTCGCCAAAGCGATTGTGGCTG
>Ga0255751_10001641_pt1 | contig 21237 bp, 9 predicted proteins | sample 071ome_20_FD_179951 | JGI IMG/M metagenome (GOLD analysis project Ga0255751, IMG submission 179951) | Coastal salt marsh microbial communities from the Groves Creek Marsh, Skidaway Island, Georgia - 071412BT metaG (version 2) | ecosystem: Environmental > Aquatic > Marine > Intertidal zone > Salt...
AAATATCTATAGTTCTTTCACCAGAAGGATTACCAACTGTATGGTGTAAATAGATTTGTCTTTTTGGAAACTCTTCAGCTATGTATTGCCCTGGATCCAGTGGATGTTGTACAAGATTTAAATCTTCTAATTTAATTTTAGTCATTACTTATATGAGTTACTTGTTTTAGTCTTGTTTTAATGTTAGTTACGAGTTCTTTGTATATACGTTCTTTCTCCACTAGATCTTTTATATCTCCTACTTCTAGTTTTGTTTTCTTTCTCTTCTTTATCGATGCCCAACTCCCATGATTGCCAACCAGCTAGTAGTGCTATACGCTCTTGCATTTCTAGATCTTGACTTAACGCATCGTTTATATTGTTAACTTTCTTTATAACCCTATCTAATGGGATGTTAGTAGTAGCAGATATAACATTGCCAGCAGCTAACCACGCTGGATTATCCAAGCTAAAGCCTTTTTGTTTCATCTCATCTGAATTCCATTGTACTTCTCTAGCAGCTTGATTTATACGTGAAAGTTTAGAAGCTATAGGTGGAGATAATTTAGTTAGTTCAAACGCTACCTTTTCGTATTTAGGTCTATCTTTTTGAGACTCATTGTACACTCTAAGTCCAGCATTTTTAACTACAGCAACTGCAGCACCTGACACACCCATACCTCTTAACACACCGTCCGCCATACCATTGCCTAGTCTTACCATCTTCTCTGTTTTCTCGTCTTCATCATCTAAGTCAGCTGCAAATAATGCTTGCTGTATAGCGTTGAATATAAATCCTTGAACAGCACCATAATAAATTATCTTAGATATATTAGTTTTAGCATCGCCTCTACCTGCCATTAAGTCTTGAGAAGCTTTCTTTATTATTCTAGCGTACTGACTAGGTGTATTTGCAAACGCTAATACAACACGACCAAGTGGACCAGCTTGCTGCTTTGATATTCTATCTGGGCGTGATGACTGCTGTGACTCTTCTGCTGTTTCTCTAAAATCTAAGAAAGCTTTTTCTTTAGCTTGAGCTTCAGTCATACCAGCTTTTATATATGTTTTGATTCTATTTCTATAAAAAGTAGCACCACCAGAAGCAATAGCAAAGCTATCTGCAATTTGTGTAGGAGTAAAACCTTTTTGTAACAAATAAGATATAGCACCTTTTGCTCCGCCTTTGTTAGCCATGTCGGCAATATCAGACTCGTTTATAGTTATAGTTGCGTTGTCTCTACGTTCTTTTAAGAAGTCTGAGTTAAACAACTCTTTAAAGTCTTTCCAATACTGAGGTTGGTTAGCAAAAGCTTTACCAGCTGCTAGTATATTGTTATCTTTAAAGTTTATAAAGTTAACAGCTGACAAAGTCTGTAGCACAGCTGATCTAGTATTCAAAAACATGATCGCACCAATACTACCGTTCAACCAGTCCATCATTCTACCAGTTGTAGAATCACCAGCGTAGTTTCTATTCTTACCAGACTTCATACGCTGAAGCATGTTTTCTAAAGCTTCTCTATAAGGCTTACCATGTATAGCTTGTAACTTGTTTAAGTTCTTTTCAGAGAATATAGCATCTACATTTTGCTGCCACTCTTCTAAATGCTTAGCTCGCTTTGTGCTGCCAAGTCCATCCATTAAATCAGTGGTAATGCTGCCTGCTAACCAATAGTCTTTAGGCTTTGGATAACCATCTCCTTTATTTATTTCTATAAGCTGGTCTGCAAATACTTGCAAGCTAGCGTCTGACTCTACATATTTAACCATGTCTGCTAAGTCAGACTTGCTTAAGCCAGGTATATCCATACCTTGCTTGTTCCATATGTACATGCGTACAGCTTGCTCTTTGGTGAACCCTTCTCCTTCTATTTTCTTTCTAAGATTTTTAGGAACAATACCTAGTTGCTTCTTTAGTGCTTTATAATCTGCCGCTAATGAAACTCTTTCTAAAGATATGTTGTTCATAGCTCTAGCATAAGGATCAAGCAAGTTCTTTTTATACCACGCCATTTGATTATCACCAAGCTTTCCTTTTGCCAATGTACTATATAGTAATCCAACAAAGTCATCTGCTGATGGTGGAATGAACCACTTGAATTTACCTTGGCTTGATCCAACTACTTCTGCTTTAGCTTTTGAATAAACTTTTTCAGATGCGACATCAGATTTAGCTTCAAGAATATCATTGAACTCTTTGTCCATCTTGTCATATATATCTTTATATACAATGCGCTCTTTAGATTTAACATCTAAAACTTTCATTGCATCTTGAACAGCTTTCACATTTTTATATGCATCATCTGTAAAATAAAAATCATTGTAACCTTCAGCGGCTTTATCAACCATCCATTGTGCCTTAGCTTCAGGTGAACTATTAGCTAAGCCGGTTATATTTTCCAATGGGATCTCATAACCAAGACCTTTTAAAAACTCATGTATTGCCGATGCTGAATTAGCAGGTCTAGCAGTTAACACAAACACGTCTTTGTTACCAAACTTCTTTATAGCTTTATCTAGCTTGGCAATTAAAGGACCAGGCTTACCATCAACCACTTTACTAAAGTCGCTAAAGTCGAATGTTGCACCTTGTTCTAGTAACTCTTCTCCACGTTTAGCAAATTCTGTAGCGTCGATTTTAGTTTCAGTACCATCAGGCATTGTTACACCAACCATACTTTTGCTAGTAGCTAGTGTATCGTCAAAATCAAATACAGATATACCTTTTATAGGAGCTTTAGTGTTACGAGCATTACGCAAGGCTTTATCGTAATTGTTTAAACTATTTAAAAGCTCTTTATTGTTTTTAGCTTTACTAAATAAAGTCTTTTTATTATTATTAAAAGCTTTTTTTGATTCTGCTTCGATGCCTTTAGTAGTAGAAAAACCTTTGTTGTTTATATTAAATTCTTCTACTACAGTATTTCCATTATATAATACAATGTTATCAGGGTCTATTCCTCCGTTGTTAGTAGCTACATTTTCATTAAAATATCTAGCCCATATATTGTCGGATATTTTCCAACCTTCAGGTGGATCAGCTTTATAATTGAATGGCTTACCGTTTGGCTTGATACCTATTAATGCATCGTCATTTATTTTAGGTAGCTCTCCTTGGAAGTAATTCTTTTCTACATTACCAAAATCCTTGTCTATATTATTGCTAGCTGCACTAAAAAACAAGTACTTAGCAGTTATACTAGCGGGTAAAGTATGTTCTTGTACGTACGCTCCATAATTGTCTTTAGAATAAAACCTTATTGGAGCAGATGTTCTCATAAAATGACCTTGATATGCACTAGTAGACATAAGCATAGCTCCTAAATATTTAGCATTTATTGGATCATCTTGTATCATTTGTTCAAATATTTTAAATATCTTTTTTAAACCTTTGATACTTTGATCTTGTGAGTCATTAAATTTTTTAGTCTTTAGCTTTTTGCTTATGTTAGTATATGATTCTTTTTTAATAGCGGCATTTATATCTACATCTTCTTCTGCATATGATTTAACATTAGATATATTTTCTAATATTTGCGGAGAACTTAAAAAAGCATAATTACCAGCATAAGTCCTATTGCCATCTCTATCTTTAGCTGTAGTGCCAGTGAATGTACCAGAATGCTTTAGAAAAGCTTCAGGGAAATACTTAGGTGCCACATCGCGAAGCCATGTTCTATAATCTTCTCTGTCTTTTTCTGTTTTCATATTCAAAGGGTCTACACCCTTTGGCAATAAAGGCTTTATAAGTTTATACCAGTTTTTATTAGCCGCTGAAAATTCTTCTGGTATTTTAATAAAAGAATCATTCTCCATAAACACATTTAAAGATTCTTTTAGTTTACTTATACTTAACATTGCCTTCTGTTTGCCAGCGGCCGCACGAGCTATATCTTCTTTAGCAAAGTTAGACGTACCCATCTCTTGTCTAACTAGAGTGTTAGCAGCAAGTGATGAATATGTTTTAGCCATACCTTTTAATAATTGCCCTATAGGACTACGTAGTTCACCTTTAGGTAAGACATTTAATTCTCCTTTTGGTGTTATACCTATATCAGATTTAATCTTGTCTATAGTCTCTTTAGTAACTACGCCTCTAAATTCTGGTTTCAATCTTTTTACAGGTACTTGACTAGTTAAACCTTTACTTCTACCTTTTGGGCTGGTAAGTTTACCTGTTTGATCTATGAAGTCCCCATAAAAATAATCTAATATTCTCTTAGGTAAACCAAGGCCAGTACCTTTAACATCTTTAGGTGCATCTAATGTTTCTAAACCTATTTGAGTTTCAGGTAAAGCAATATTAAACTCAGGAAGTATTTTAACGAACTTGTCTAAGTTGTCAGCTTTAAAAAAGAACTGCTGTATAGCTCTAGCTTCATTGACAGAGCCTAGATTAGCAGCAGACTCAGTAATCTTTTTAGCAGGTATACCAATGGCTTGCTCTCCAACCTCACCAGCATATTGCTTTGTGATAGTTTTAAATGTTGGCTTACCTTCAGGCTTCTTGCTTAGTGCAATAGTTTCTGATACACCAGTAAACTTCAATGGATTTATAGTTGGCTTTTCTTTTATTCCAACCTCTTCTTGTGCCGTAACTTCTTGCTCTACGTCTGCTATTTGCTTTGTTGATTCGTCTATTCTAGTTTCTTGAGATTTACGCTGTGACTCTTCAAATAATTTCTTTTTAGCATCGAGTTTACCAAATGCTGTATTAGCAAATATAAACTCACCAAAACCCTCAATACCAACTGTTGATCCATCAGCGCGCTTGGCTTGAGGATCAAATGCCATAAGCCTATCAACCACAGAATCAGTTGCAGCTTCAGCCTCTTCTATGCTAGAAGTTCTTGACCTAATGTAATTATTAATAACACCACCTGGAAATGCAGTGGCATTATAGACCTCGTTAAATACTCTTGCATCTGCAAAGTCTTCTTTAGTGTTAACATTGTCAGGCACTAAATTATTTATTTCTTCTAGTACCGTTTTAGAAGTCATTGCTTTTCTTTCAGCATCTACTTCTGTATCAGCAGTGGTTACAGCTCCTTGCTCTAATGTATTTTTAAGCTTATTACTAAACTCTCCTTTGTATACAGACTTGTTGAAGTCTTTTATAAAAGAAAATACATCTTTACCAGAATTGAATTTATATCTTCTATTAGGTATAACCTTATCTAATACAGACTTTATAGCATTACCTATTTTATCTAATGCAGTTTCAGAGATTATCTCAGAGTTAATAAAACCTTTAGACATGGCATCGGAAAGAGCCGTTAAGAACTCTTCGGATTGTACATCTGTGCTTTGATCTTTGTAGTTTTCTAATACAGCGGATATATAACCTCCTTCACCTGCTATGCTAGGACTTAATTCATCTAAGAAACCTTCTAAGCTATTCTTCATTTGATTAGCAAGCTCTGGGTTTTTCTTAAATGTATTTTTCAAGACTACGTGTAGCAACTCGTGTTGAGGTGCTGTTATAGCCTTTGTCTCTTTAGATACATCGCTATTAATAAATATTCTAGAAGATCCATCTTTCATTTCTACCACAAAAGCATCTGACTGCTCTATGTCACTGTCTGATGGTATATTTTCTGCTTGCGACTCTATTTCTTTTACTTTGTTTTTTATTTTATCAGTTGCAGAAAGCTCATCGTCTTTTTCAAAGCTTTCCATAAGAACATTAGATTCTGTACTCGCGTTTAAATCATCTATTATTTTCTTTACGTTTTCAGAAGTTCTAGTTTTTATAGTTTCTCTACTAGCCGCTACTTCTCCTTGTTCTAATTTGTCGTCTATTTCTTTTATTTGTTTGTCTATGCGCTTAGTATATAAAGGGTCTTTGCCTTGCTTTTGTCTCATTAACCCTTGTTTTTGTCTTAACAAGTCTAATTCTTCTGTTGTTGCAGATTCAGGAGAAACATTTATTGCTAGCATTAGATCTGAAGCATATTCCAAAGCTTTGTCATACTGATCATTTAGCTCTTTCCACTTTGCTTTTCTTTCAGGAGTTCTAGCTCTATCCATTCTTAATTGAGCTTCTCTTTTTTCCTCCTTCATTTGCTCTATTATTCCAGCTCCATTCTCTCTGTATGCTCTATATATAGCGCGTTTACTGTTTTTTAAATCTGCGCTTAATCCTAATGGTGCAAGAACTTCTGTCAATAGTAAAGTTCCTGCTACTAGTTGAGATTGAGACTCGACGTTAAGTAATTCTCCTTTTCCTTTAACGCCTACGGCTAGCTTTGCTAAATCACCAAGGCCTGCTTCTACTTCTTCTTCGCCTATTTCCCCTATAGGTCTTATTATAAAAGCATTTGCTGCTGCTTTTATCTGCGCTTTATTTGTAGCTGATTTTAAGTTTTTGCCTAATGCAACAAGCGCATTTTTACCTACAGATCCACCAAATAAATTAGCATCCGGCATGATGCCATTAGCTAATCCAGTTGCACCAGCCTTAAGAAACCCATATGTAATAGCCTTGGCATCACTCAAACCCATTTCTTTACCTTCAAAGTAAGAGTCTATAGAAGTCATTCTAGCACCTGCCTTCATCTGAGCCAGTCTACTAGTTGATAATTTAAATTTACCGAACTGAGCAGCAGTACTAGTTGATCTAACACCTTTACTAGCTATAACGCCTATTACAAATGGAAGCATTTGGGCAGTTGTTTTAGCTGCATTTTTGGCTTTGAATCCATCGCCAAGATCAAATGTAAACTTTTCAGACTTAGTCACACCTAGCGGATTTGCATCCGATATGTATTTTTTAAACATATCTAGCATTAAATCTCCACCAGTGTAAAAATCGTCTGTTTTTTCTTTTATACCAACATCTTCTAATAGCTCTGTAATTGCGTTGCCGAATAAAAAGCCAGTACCAATAGTAGACTTTATAGGTACTTTAGCTAACTCTTGTAATAAAGTGGATGAAGCATCTTTAGCGACGTTCGTGAATCCACCTTTTTCCATTTCTCTATTTAAGTACTTTTCGTACTCATCTGTCATTTCAAAGTTGTTATAAAAAACGCTTTCAGCCGCATTGAAGTCATACTCTGTTTGTAGTTGAAAAACTTTGCTGTTGTATTCTTTGTATTTATTTTGCGCTTCTTCTTCAGTCATTTGCGAAAAGTCTATACTATTAAACTCTTCAGTGACTTCGTTTATTTTATTTGATAAAGCTTTACTTTTAGCTTTAGTTATTAAGTTTTCCTTAGAATCAACAGAGCCAGTCAAAGCTAATGTACTTTCATAGTTTGCATATCTATCTAACTTTTTCTCGTCTTTAGATATTTGCTCTATTAATTCGTTTTCTACATCTTCTTGAAGCTCTATTTTTTCATCTTCAGGAACAAACGTTATAGCAGTGACATCGCCTTTTGTGGCTGTTTTTATATTTTCTAAAGCTTTCTTTGTGTTTTGATATTTATTATTTTTAAGTAATAGACTGCTTGGGCTTACTTGCTCTTCTTGTTGTAATGCTCTATATGCAGATGCTTCTTTGTGATCTAAGTAATACTTTACTTTTTTTATTTCTTTTTCAATAGCTTTAGTTTGCGCGTCTTTAGCCATAGGGCTAAGCACTTTGCTTGCTTGTATTTCTTTGAGTTGAGAGTTGAGCTCTTGATACTTAGGATTAGTAGACAAAGCAAAGTCCATTGCTTTCTCTTCATCTGTTCTATTAATAGATTTTATATCTTCTTCACTAAGCTCAAAACCGTACATGCTAGTGGTAGGTGACTCCGATGAAAAATCTCCCAAGTTGGAGACCATATCGCCTATAGATCCTGTGCTTGTCTCCGTCTTCACGGGATCTGTTTGCTTTTTTGGCTGATCTGCTTGCGAATCAAATTCTTTTAATTTGATTTTTATTTGCTCTTTAGATAAACCTTGCTTTATAAGAGAATCAATATATTGATATCTATCCATTTTTGTATTTTATTTAATATTTTTACTAGTTAGTTTTAGACTGTCTATACTCTGTGTACATGTCATCTATTTCTTCTTTGTATTTGTTAAGAAAATTACTCCATGTAGTTTTCACAATAGAAGACGTAGATCCAGAAGGTAGAACATTTTGCACTAGAAATATTTTCATGTTTTGAACGTCCTGTTTGGTTCCTTTTTCTTCTATCCAAGCAACCCATTCTTGCATATTATCTCTATTTAATGGCGCGTATCCTTGTTGTTCTATAGATTCTATAGTTGATTTTTCCCATCCTTTTTCATCAAATCTATTAAATGCAAAGTCCTTATACAAAGCTCTCATTTCTTTAGGATTGTTTAAATTATACGTTTTCTTATCGTAATCTTTACCTGATGGCCATTCAACTGTAAATGTGTTAGTGCTGGAATCATATCTAGTATTTGAAACATCTTTTCTTTTACCTGAGCTGGTCATAATCTTACCTGGATCTATGTACCCTTTTGAAAATCCTAGTGTTTTATTATCGCCCATAGTAACCCAAAGCCTACTAACAGCATTAGCAGATCCTTCATCTATATTTATTTCTTTTTGTGTTTTAGTTCTTTTATAATTGTTAGTTTTAGAACTAACACCAGATGCTGTTTTAGGAGGAGCAACATATTTACTATCCACACCAGTAGCTAATACATCTTGTACGAGTTGTGCTTTAACTGCTTTTAGCTGAAACTCTTCTAAGCCTTGGTTAATATTCTCTAGGTATAATGGATTAGCACCAGCATCTAACATTGTCTTTTTTAATTTATCGATGTTTTCTTTATCTTTTAAAGGAACATCTAATATTAAATTAAAAGCGTCTAATGCTTTAGCTCTTTTTGATTCATCTTTTATATCATTTATAGACTTAAGTAGCTCGCCGCCATTGAACACTTGGTTATTTTCTTCACCAATTGTTACTTCTTGAAATATTTGAGCTTTTGCTTTCGGCCCGATTTTGACATTGTTATTGAATTGATCTTGAACGAAGTTAGAACCTTCTTCCGAAGAAGATACTTTTAATCTTAAATCTTTTTCAACCTCTCTAGCTACAGTAGCTGGCCCATGAACAACACCGGTAATACCAGCGGCTCTATCCATTTCATACTCAGCATCGACCATTGTCTTTGTTATACCGGCTGTTCTTTTAATAAACGCATTTTTTTCATTATCTATGCCTTGCCTAATACTAGGGTCAAGACCTTGTATGCCTGCAGATAACTCGTCCATGTCCATGCGTTTACCTTCTCCGTACTCAACGTAAAATTTAAACTCACCATCTTTATATTCACTTTTCAAAGAGCTAGGATCTTTTGCGTATGCAGCTTTAGCTTGCATTAGCGGTAAGTACAATGCGTTTCCTTTATCTGTAGTCTTATCATTGTATTTCTCGCTTAAAGCAAACTCTGTAAATAAATTTATGTTATCTGAATAACCTTTAAAGTTTGATTGCGCTTCATCTAGCTTGGCTTTATCAATCCCGCTAGATCTAGTAGTGTATACTCTTTTTAAAAAACTACCGCCGTCATCTATTCTACTAGGCTTGTTCTCTTCGTAAAAAGTTCTTACTAGTTCATTTATTTGTGCTTTAGTGTGATAAACCCCTCTTTTAGCACTAGATAGTTGCTTACGCATTTCTTGTGCTTGCTTTTGAAGTGTTGCTTCATCTTGCTTTACTTGATTGTCTACTTCTGTGAAAAAGTTTTCGGCAGATGAGTACACTTCGCTAAATGACTTTTGGAAAGCTTTTTGAGCCGCCATTGGATCACCTACTCCGTACCATGTTGGATTACTATAACTCATTTTGTAAGCGTTTTTATTGTTTTAATATTACTGGAGAAGAAGTATAATAAGACCAATTAGGAGTAGCGCCTAAAGCACCAGGAAAAGAAGGTGTATAGTCTGTCATCCCAGGTCCAAATGGCATACTAGGCATTGATCGCATATTTAGTGGAGGTGCTTGTTTAATTGACTGACTAGAAAGACCATAGTTTATTGTTGGATATGGGTTTAAGATATTTGCCATTTCAGCTTCCTCAGCAAACGCGGCAGCCATTGCGGCTTCGCCTGTAGGTTCTCTAGAGCTAAATAAAGGTTGAGTGAACTCCAACGGTTTCATTTCTTTCAAGTTTCCACTAGAATCCATAATGCTATTAGGTGTTTGAGTTCTTATTCCTTTGCCTGTTATACTTTCATTTGTGCTTGGTGGTGTTGTTAACGCTTGTTTTGGCTTTGGTCCCATACCTAATGCTGTACCTATACCTGCGCCTGCAGCTGCACCAATAGCACCAGCAAGTGCAGCTTGGCTAGCTTGCTTATTAGCCATTGCTCTAGCATTGGCTTGGTCTAGCAAGTTAGAGGTTCTATCTAGCTTAGCTACCTCTCTTGCTTCTCTAGCTGCAAACATGAATTGTTCTCCAGCCATTCTAGCTGTATCAACTCTAGAGCCTTCGCTTAACCTACGCTGCTCTGCTGTTTGAGCACCTTGTGCTCTTAATAAAATGTTTCTTGCTTCTTGCTGCTCTATGCTAGATGATATATCTCTTTTGCTTCTCAACGCTGCTTGAGCCAAAGCTGTTGCGCCACCTGCGCCTAATCCAGTCTGCCTAGCGGTAGCAAGTGTATTGGCTAAAGCTACGTCAGCTTCTTCAGCTTGGAACTCTGCTGCTTGCGTTGCAACTTGTAGATTAGCCATTTGGTTTTGAATCATACCTGATCTATCTACTATGTTTCTAGATGGATCTATTATCTCTTGTCTATTGGCTTCAAGAGCATCTAGCTCGCTTTGCAAGCCTCGCGCTAATCGCTCCTGCTCTTTTGCTACTCTATTAGTTTGATAAGCGGTTATAAGACCGCCAACAACCTGAGCGCCTGCCATAGCTAAAAATTGTGCTCCCATATTTATAGTTTAATTTCGTTTGATACTGCGAACAACTCTACTAGTTTTCCGTTACCTGTTGGTTCATGATATAACAAGTCCATTTCTAAATGGTAACCTTTTATACCTAGCGTTGTGTTCAATGTGTTGTTGTTAAAGTTAGCATCGTAGTAGGTGGAATCGTAAGGAACTTTTTGTTTTAAATCAGCATAGTACTTACTTTCTTTTAACTTAAACCCTACTTCTACACCTAATCCATCTGCACCTATTATAGTTACACCATTCTCAGGTATTTTATATGCTTCTTCTTTTTGAGAATTGCTTGTGTATCCTGGTTTACTCACGTTTTCAGCTTGAGCTCTATCAAGTCTCCAGCCAGTTGAGCCTTCATAATTGACAGTCATAAAAGTCTTAATGTTACTAGCCGCATCAGACATGATTAAAGAAACATACGAAGGATCGTTATAAGTAGAATTATAGAAGTTGTTGTATTTACCATTTTCTGCATAGTGCAAGTACAGTTGGTCAGTATTAAAAGTATAGAACTCGTTCATCATGCTAAATCCAAACGTTGGTTTATAAGAATAAAAGCTCACCCATCCATTTGAGTCTTCATTGAATCCTAGTGTTATAAATCCATTTTCGCTTGTTGTAGCAGCCGATGTATTAGTTGTTTTCTTTCCTCCCTCTATGTTGCTTCTCTGTAAAGATATTACATACTCACCGTGTCTTTCATCGTACATACCATATACTTTTCCTTTTTCGCTTTCTCCAGAGCTTAACGGCGCTTTTAGTTTCTTTAGATTGTCTCTAAAAAAATCATTCATGCCATACTTGGATATAGGCTCTAATCCATTTTGTGACAATCGCATTACGGCGCCACGTTGCCTGTCTACAAAATATTTTCTAGTACCAAAAAAAGCAAAGCTCTCCGGATTATCAGATATTCCATACTTGCCAGCATAAGGCACTAGTTGCCCTATAACTTGAACGCCAGTGGTAGTTAAACCTAAGCCTTCAGCTGTATATATGGCATCTTTATCTATTAATGCTCTACTTACTCTATGTTGTTGAAATACGTTTAAGTTACCATCTTCAGCATGCAAGTGCTGTATGCTACCACTAGCTATATCTACAGCTCTAGTTATAGATTCTGCAATAGAAAATTGATTAGTATTATTAGTCTTAGTTTTAGAATTATAAATACCAGAATATATCATAGCATTAGGTCTACGCCTAATTCCATATTCATTATCAGTAGTATATGCTCTAGCTCCGTAGTCTGTAGACTTACCGTTGAAGTCCCCTTTGATTCTAGATTCTTCAACGTGCCAAGAAATACCATTTGTATTCCCTATGTCGTAGCCCCCGTACAGTATGAAGGCATTGTAATAACTTATCTCTATTTCTTTTGCCATTTGTTTTTATTTAAAATCTTCTAACTTCAAAAGTGTCTAATACGGATACAACACCGGATTCGCTAACTTCTACTACATCAACTGTGTAATTATTAAATGCACCTGTTGTGAAATCTTTTATCGTTATATATTTACCAGCATTTGCAAATGAAGATAAGTCAGATTTTGTATATAATTTATTACCTGTGCTTAGCTCTAAGTAACCTTGTTCTTCGTAGTTTTCTAAACCTGAAAATGGATTTATTGGATCTGAGCCAGTTCCAGTAGTAGCCCAAGCAAGATAAGAAGTAGTATTAGAGCTTAGAATAATACTCTCTGCATTATCTTTTGTCACTTCAGAAAAAGTATACTCGTATACTCTTCCTCGCACAATGATTATGTCATCTTCGTTTATTATAGTTGAAGCTGAAGTTACCGCTCCTCCAGAATCAGTAGCTGTTATAGTCATTGTTCTATCCGCATCGCTTTGTTCAAAAAATCTAGTAGCGTTTATAACATCCCATTCTCCTGTTGTCTTAACCTCGTATACTCCTTCTACAGAGGTTTTCTCAGCAACGAAGTAATCTTCAAAGTTTATTGTTTGCCCAGTTATTAAATCTATTAAAGTAGTACCCGGAAAAGACAGATCTATATCAACATCACTGTACTTATTAAAAAAACCTCCAGTAACTAGTCCGCCATTTGTGAAGTTATTATTAGATACTATAACATCACTGTCAACTCCAGCATCTTTTTGTATATCTATAGAAGCAGGCAAAGAACTTATTGTTGGTTTAGAGTTTGTAACTTGTATAGTTACACTTAGGAAAGCTACGCCTCCGCTTACGTTATCGTTGACTTCAACTAGTAATTGTATATCATCGTTGTTGTTGCCTCTATAAACAAATGCCCCTACGACTTTGACTTTATAAACTCCGCTTACTTCTTCTATTGCGAGACTATTGGTTATGTTGGCTTGATCTCCTACTCTTGTTGCCTTTTGAATAGAAAAACTTAAATCTTTAGTTGCTGCATTTACAGACTTTGTAGCATCTAAGTCTCCTATATAGTCGTCAGCTTCTGTGTTCTCGTATAGATATGCTATACTACCGTATTGTGGATGGCTTGTAGATACAGCAGCTTGGCCAGTTCCAAAGTCGTAACCTGTATCTTGCTTTATAGTCAACCCTGTTGGTGAATCATTAGGATCTGTAACTATTTCCTCTAATAAATCACTAACCAATCCGCTAGTCGAAGTTTCATAATAAACGTCAAGTTTAGAAACAAATGGCTCTGTTTCGAAAATAGAAAGACCTTCGTAGTAGTTTGATAAAATTACTTTATCACCAAGCTTATCGAAGGTTTGATTAGCTGAAACCACTATTTCGTTTTTGTTAGCAGCTGTGCCAATAGTATCTATTACTTTGAGCTCTTCATTGTGTGGTATTTTACTCATGTTAACTGACCAGCCGTTGAAGTCATCATCAACAAAATCAGTAGGCGCAGCCGATGCATTGCCTAATTGATCGTTTCCTAGTAATAAAGTAGTTGAATTAGTAACAGCGGCATACAAATAGTAAGCTCTAGCTTCGTTGTTACTCGTATTGCCAGTATAAGCTCTCATGTTTTGCATTTCTGCAACTAGTGGATTTTTATTTTTTCCATATATAAAGTTATATATACTGAAACCTCCAGTACCAGATTTATTATCATCACCTGATATGTACAAGTTCTGCTCGAAAGCAGTACCAAGGCTTATTACTTCTGCTAGCTCATGATATGAATTGTTCTGCCTAGACTCTCCTGGAGAATTATAAACATTCTGTGCTTCTAATGTTAATTGTAAATTGCTAGCATCGAAAGGCGAAGAGGTAATATATATTTGATCTCCTTCTTTAAATCCACTTCCAGACTTAGTGATACTTATAGCGCTGACAACGCCACTTGCTACTGTTACAGTTATTTGAGCGCCATCGCCGTTTCCAGTAGTAGTAACGCCTGTGTCAATAATATCTATAGTGTAGCTTCCGTCAGTGACACCTGAAGGAGGTGTACCTGTTATGAGATTACCAAGATTTGATACACTGCCTAAAACTAAACCGTCTCTACTGTCAAATACAACTTTAGGGTAAAGTCTAACATTAGAACCCATTGTTCCATCTCTGTTTAAATCTGTATCATTTAAAGATCTAGGAACCTTGTTAACGTTATCACCATGTAAAAATAACCAGCTTCTACCACCAGTTAAGCTATTATTTGGTTTTTCTTCTACGTTATCCCATCCATCAAACGTGTGAGGAGCATAAACATTATAATACTCTTGCTCTTGTTGTTTTACAACTATTCTATAAGAATACCAACCGTGCGGATTATAAGCTAATCTTTTTTGATACTGGCTAACTATACCGAACGGTAGGCTAGCAGCAAACTTATCGTCGTTTGTTAAGTTATTATCTTGGAATTCTATACTCAAAGATTTCCCATAAGAATCATGTGTAGTATTCCAAACCGCATTAGTGTTTGTTCCATAGTTTTGAATCTCAGGCAAAATTGTTATAGTGTCTGGATTGTCAAAGTCTATATTAGAAGATAATATAACAGGAGATTGTCTACCAAAAGCATCAGAAAAAACTATACCCACTTGATAAGTTCTTCTTTGCTTTAATGTATGATACTTATAAGTCTTATGCATGAACTGCTTTAAGCCATGAAAATAAGGTTCTGCAGCAGGACTAATAACTGATGCTTGATCGATAGTACCTTTTACAGTTTCTTTTACTCTATAGTTTATGCCCTTCTTATTGTTTATATCTGTAGGGTAATCATAGTTCTCTACATAATTACCAAACACAACTCTATTTCCTACAACCTCAAGAGTCTTAGCCATCAATGGAACTTGATCGAAAACTCTATTGACTTGGCTTTCTGGCAGAACTTGATAAGGCTCTGAAGATTTGTAAGTGTATTTAAATGCGTGTCTATTATATAGGGTAGTATTATCTCTACTTTTATGCGTATATACTACAATATCTGAAGAATCTATTTCGCTTACTTTTATAGACTTTACTAACTTGAAAGATATGCCATCGGATTCTTTTAGCAGTATTTCTATTTCTTTTATATTGTAATCGTTACTATAAGAACCCTCACTAGGAACACTAGAAAACTCGTCTTTATTAGGCAATGGTATTCTAAGATCAACACTGTTGATTCTGTTTTGCATTATATCTACAATGCCTTTTTTATATACTTCTTTTTTGCCAGTTAGCACGTTTGGTTCATTTGACGTTTCGTTTCTTTCGTCGTCACTGGCGCTGTTGGTTATTTTTCCTCCGTTTAGTGGCTCAAATACAGCCTGCGTAAATGGGGCAATCAGCGAGTATTCTCCATCGTCGTATTTGTATCTATAAGAAAACCTAATGAACCTTTCTTTCATATAGTCAGACTCTATACCTGACTGTACGTTAGGTAAAGAGTTGCTAGATGCGCTGTCATCGTGTAGCATTATTGCTTTATATGGCGCATATTTTGCTACACTTATATTCTCTTCACAGTCATAATAATCAGGCCCTTCTTCTAGTGCTGTTTGTATATTTATTTTTCTTGGCTGGTTTAAGTTATCAGTCCAGAATAAAAGATCTTCAACTATAGCAACGCCTGTTATTAAATGGTTTTTACTTAGATTAAGCCAAGGTCCTTTAACTAGTATATTTTGAGTATTGTTTTCTATATCGTAAAGTATTATAGCACTATCGTGACCAGCGTTAAAAACGTAATCTCTTGTTCCAACGTTTAGTGCTCTATCTATATGTCTAATGTCATCCGTAAAAGAAGTATTAGAGAAATTACTAATAAAATAAACAACTCTTTTGTTTGCTAGATCTTTGCAATAACCTATAACTTCATAACCTTCTCCAGATGTGTTTGTGCCTAATCCAGAAAACGCGCTTGTTAGTTTCTTATTACTTAATATATTTTCAATAGCACCAACGTCAGAACCTTCAGACTCTGATATATGAATATTCTGAGCTTCTCTATATTCTCCTTTGGGTATCAACCTCTCATCGAGGTCTTTATTCATTTTACCTCTGGTAAAGTTCTGTTTAATTTCAGGCATTTAATTAATGTTTAATATGTTTACTCTTACCTCTCATCACGTTAATCATTTCCGTAGTATTGAAATTATACAACCTTATCTTTGCGTTGCGCATTGCAGCGAACCTTTCTTTTTGAGCTCTACGGATTTGATATTCAGGTATATTTAATTTAGTTGAAAGTATAGCGTGATATACATACTTGTACAGCGCATCTTCAGCAAGCTTAGATACTTTCATTTCTGCATCTGTACCTAATCCATCTGATATATATTTAATCAATATAGTTTTACCAGCCATGTCGCTAGTAAATCCAAATTGTCCATTAGCCTCATCTACTACAAACATACCATTTGAGTTTGCTCTAGCAGCGTCGATGCCGTATCTACCGCCTCTATTAAAAACTCTATTAGCTATATAGTGAGTATATAACCAGTAGTCGTCGTCTTTTAAATTACCACTAAACGTATACAAATCAAAATCTTGAAATCTAGTTTGAGTAACAGATGGATTTATTTCAGTAACCTTACCGTCACTATTAAATAAATAGTTACCATCATCATCCTGCGCTACAGATTGAGATGGTCTACTAGTAAGTTCTCTTGTTGGAAATATAGGATGTTCAAGTCCAGCTGTATCAACCCAAGACAGCATAGTGTATTGCACATAGTCTTGTGGCATAGGCAAAGTTAAAGTTGGTGGAACATCTACTTCTTGTATCTTTTCTATCTTAGATATATCGTAAGAAAACTCTTGTATACCTCGCTTAGCGTGGAACAATATGTCCGATCTTTTAACTTTGTTTAATACCTTGCCTTCTCCAGTATAACCGTACATAAAGTTATTTACAAAGTCTTCGAGTGTTATGTATCTATAATCGCCTAGCGATCTATCTACAAACTTTACATTTACTATAGAACTTAAAGCTGGTTTACCAGAGCTAAAAGTAATTAAGCCTGTTAAAGCATCGTAGCTATAATTAGCTTGATCAACCTCTACTCCGTCGTCTTCAATGATAAATCCATCGATGCTATCTGGTAGGTCTTGTACTGTTAGCTGGTACTCTCCGCTAGTAACTTGAGCAGAAGTAGTTGTAAACTTTTGACTCAGGCTATAATATTGTTCTGCTGTAGTTGTTCCTAGTAATCCCATTTTTTATTATTGTTGTCTTTTATTCATTGCATCAGCCGTAGCTAACTGAGTTATGCCTTGCACTATTGATGGATCTTTAATTATTAAACCTGCATACCCTAATATAGAAGATATCAAGTTAGGCTCTAATGATTCGTGTAATGTGAAATCAGTCGAACCTTGATTAGTCGTAGCGTACATATCTTGTACTCTTAAAGTTAAAGTAATAGAAGCCGTACCGCCCAGCACCCCGCTGCCTATCGCTATAGTGTCTCCTACTGATAATCCACTGCCAGCAGCAGTAACGGTTACAGATGTAACAGCACTACTAGAAATAACTATAGTCAGTCCCAAGCCACTAGCGTCTGTAGTATTAAAAGTTCCATCAATTAAATTACTAGATGCAGAAACTATACCTATATTTCTAGTTCCAAGTATAACTCCTCCATCAACAAATGGATTAGCATCATAAATCTCTGTACCATACTGTGTATTAACAGTGTATCCAAATCTAGGATCACTTGGTTTTGCAATATAGTTAACAGCTACATTCTCTGTAATACTAGGATCGAAGACAACCTCAGTTGCCTCTTGATAGTAAATAGGAAAAGTACTTGATGGTTTAGTTAAAGGCGATGATTTTAGAAAAGGCAATCTTACTTTGTCTACCTTTTCCACCTTTAGCCCGTGATTACGCATGGTTACATCTAATATTCTGTACGCATCTGTAGGTACAGTAACCTTGCCACTTGATGGAGTTAATGTAGCAGACTTATAGTGTTCGTCTATCTGCTCTTGTATTTTCTCTGCTAAATCAGCGTAACCTTCGTTCGTCCGATTTATGTTTTCAATATTTAAAAACTGGTTGTACTGATAAAACAAACCATCTAGTAGTTCTAGCTGGGCTTGTCTTGCTAAGTTATTGAACTCATAAGGTGTTAAGTAACCTCGTTCTTCTTTGTTCAATATTGATAAAACGGATTTGTAAACTTTATTTACGTTGATAGCCATAATTCTTTTTTTGATTATAGCCTAAGGGCGAGTTGCCCCGCCCTTGACTACATTAGTTATTTTAGTTTTTTCTCGACAGTTTGGTAAACTTCAATACCATCATCTGTCTTAAAATATGCGGCCAATGCCGAGTATGGGTTTTCATCAAATGGTACAGTGATTAACTTTCTACCATTACTTCCCCATTTAAATGTTCGTTGATCTTCAGATAACTTAATAATGTTTTGCTCAACAGCTTTAATGCCTATATTCCTAATGTTAATGTTTTCATCATTAACTAATTCTAAGAACATTTCAGGATTGTTCTGAGCAAATATTAATACATCGCGTTTAAGCTCCTTAGAAGTCATCTTAGTGACTTCAGAGCCGTACTCAGTACGTAGCACCGCCTCTGCCCTATCAACTTCTAATGCTTTAGCCGTGTTCATTGCTTCTAGTTGTAGTTCTATAATATCAATGTCGCTTTCTGCTACAGCTTCTGCGTTGTATTCTTCGTATACTAAGTTGTTTTTAGGATGGTAAATAGATAGAAACTTCTGTAGAATAACTTGTTCTTTTTCAACTAGTAGTTTTCCATTCCTAAATACGATATGACCAAGACGCTGAGGTCCTTTCATTTCGTCTACAAAAACTGTTTGTTGGTTTCTGCAGTATTTAATTTCTCTTTCCATACCTTGCTCTTCATCGAACCAGTATAGATTTTTTGATTTCAAAACATATACGGGTGGAATTTTATTTCCTTTCAACTCGTATAGTCTATTTTTAGTTTGCCAAGTGCTGGCACTTTGTTTTTTAGTTGTCATGATAAAATAATATAATATTAAAAAAAAGACATAGGGCGGCGTTAACCGCCCTTGTCCTTATTGTTGTTTAGGATTCTTTCTTGAACAACACGAAGTTGTTAGCAGCTTGAACTACCAAGCAGCGCTCAGAAAGATAGTTGATTTCCATGTTGTCAACATTAGAAGTGACAGCACCACCAACTGAACCAGTCACCCAAGACTTAAGCTTGCGATCGTCAGTTTGACCAGCGCGGTAACGTACGTGCAAGAATGGACGACGAACGTTAGCACCAACCATTTGATCGTAAACTGAAGAAGTACCAGCAGGAATCAAAATACCTGAAATACCACCAACGTGTCCACGAGTAGAAGCATCGTTTAAGTATTTCCAGTCAGTCTTGTAGAAGTCATAAGATCCACGACGGAATCCAGTAAAACCAAGATTCAATGCCATGTCTTCAGAGTTTTCAAATACTCCATAAGCAGTACCACCTTGAGTACCAGCAGAAAGACCAGCAAGCATATCGTCAAACTTTAAGTTAGCGTTACGATCTAAGTAAAGCATGTTTTCTTCGATAGAGCCTTGCTTATCAAGTTCAGCTAATAAAACATCAAAGTCACCTAAGTCATCAGTACCATCAAACATGTCAGCATCGTCTACGATACCGCGATTCTCAATAGCAGAGAATAAACCTTCAGTACCCTCAACGTTTCCAGCTACTAAAGCACCAGAACCAGTTTCTGCTTTTTCAGCTTCAACCATTGACATCTCTAAGTAATCGTTAAAACGAGTACGAGTATCACCAGCAGCTTTCAAGTACCAAAGGTAACCACCTTGTCCAGACTCGCCAGCAACTTCGATCCAACCAATTTGAGCAGTGTCAGAACCGTTGATTTCGAAATGATCTTTGATAATCATTGGACGGTTAGTGAAAGTTTTGAAGTTAGGCTCAACAGACTCAGTCATCGTGTCAGAACCTTTTTCAAACTCAGAACCATATACAAAGAATTTAACAGTTTCACTACCAGCAGCGATACCAGCTAAGTCATCAACGTGCTCAGCTCCGTATGGGCGGATAGTTAAAGTGTTAGTAGCCGTTTCGATACCAGCAGTAACAATTGCTTTGAATACCACTTGGCTAGCACCAGTTCCAACAGTTGCTACTACTGTAGCTCCTTTACGTACTGCGTGCGCTTCAGAAGCACCAGTGTCAATATTCAAAATAGAAGTAATAACACCAGTTGCAGTAGCTAAGGTACCAGTATAAGCTAAGTGCAAACGACCTTGCTCAGACCAAATAACTTGATCAGACTGCAAAGGCATTTCTGCGCTAAGCATTGCTAAGAAACCAGAAATAGTACGGTTACCATATCTGTCAACTTCCTGCTCATAAAGCTCAGGAAGGTATTGTTGTGCCCATCCATTATTTTGGATATCCAAGTAGTTGGAATCAAGGGTCATTTTTTTGTAGGCTGGAGTCACGATGCCTGCGGCAGCGGGTCCAGTAAAACTTACATTTGCCATTTTGTTTTGTTTTTAGTTTTTAGTAATTTTTTAGTTTCAATTTTGTTGTTGAACTATTTTCACCACTAATAACTCTTACTTTAGTACCACCAGCATCTACCATACCATCAGATGTAGTACGATTGACTTTGATGTTTTTAGCTTGAGCAGTCATATCTCTAACTGCGTCAGCTTTACCTTGTTCGTAAAAGTGATTAGCGAGTGCATCAGCATTACGCGCAGCAAACAAAGACTTATGATAACCTTTAGCATCGCTTAACAAATTGTCTTGGCCGATAAACTTATCGAACACATTCATAACGTTGCTTTGAGCTTGCTTTGTTTCTTGCACATCTTTCACATTGAAGCGATATTTCTTTTCACCGACTTGAAAGTCAAAACCTTTGAACTTATCGTTGAAAACTTTGTTTGTTTCAGCTTGAAAGTGTTGCTGCTGTTTGGTGGTTAGTTCTTCCACCGATTTTTGTTCCTCGT
>Ga0255751_10001650_pt1 | contig 21168 bp, 28 predicted proteins | sample 071ome_20_FD_179951 | JGI IMG/M metagenome (GOLD analysis project Ga0255751, IMG submission 179951) | Coastal salt marsh microbial communities from the Groves Creek Marsh, Skidaway Island, Georgia - 071412BT metaG (version 2) | ecosystem: Environmental > Aquatic > Marine > Intertidal zone >...
TTACGCACATTCAGTTCAATCGTATTCCGTGCATCAGCAGTAGCACAAAACTCAGCGAAAGATTCGGATTTGGTTGGATTTGGAAGAGAAATCATTTGTTGATTGAAGTGATGAATCAGAGAATAACAGTTGTGATCAATAACGAGTGTCAGTCATATATTCTTTGTAGACCTCAGCAACTTCCTCCCAATGATAATCTTTCAGATCACCACACTGTGCCTCCATAAAGTCATAAACCATACCCCAGTCAGCATCAGTCTCCATGATGAATTGGGGGAGAGAAGCGAGAGCAGAGTTGAACATGAGTCCCTTGCGTTGATGAACTTAGTATAGGGCAAAATGGGGTCCGTGTCGGGGTAGAGTGGACACTACCCCAACTGTCCTCAACAGGCAAGTGCTCCCGCAGGAATTTCGATAGGTTCGGGTGCTACTTGAGAATCAAACTCATGCATGTCATAGGCAAACCAGTTATTGTTGCGGAAGATATAAGAGTATTCTTCACCCATAGAGAAAAACTCTTCCATATCCTTATCAAGACGAGGAGGACAATTCTCACCGCGAGCAGAATAATACTCGGGTTGATTGTTCTCATCCCAGCAAGTGCTCATGTCACCACCATCAATCAATTCTGCTACTTTCTCCTTCGTATTGTAGTGCGTGTTGAGAATCCGACCCAACCAAGAAGGATAACCATCCCAATGGTGATAAGAAGAAAGAATAGAACCATCTTGAAGTTGAATACCGATGCGTGAACGAGTTGCCATTGTTGTGAAGAGAAAAGGAAACTGGAAAAAGAAATCAGTAGTGTGCTTCGGAAGTGTCAAGTTTGTCAGACCATTCTGCAATCTTATCGTAGCACTTCTTGCGGGTCTCTGCATCATCACCGAAGTTATTCAGGAACTGAAAAGTATATTTGATGCGGTTCTCAGGAATGGAGAGGTGATGATCGATGGCGCGGGTCATGTGCTGCTCCCTTGACGACTTCTATAGAATACACCATTTCAGGGGTCTGTGCGGGTTCAGTGGACACCTCTTCGACTGTCACATGAAAAACTGCTCCAATCCCTGGTAGTTTATTTGCATTGCAGTCCACGGGCGCGTGTCACTAATGCTAACCTCCGCACCTATTTTATTTGCGTTGATGGGGGCATGGTAAGTGTGCGAACTGCTTCTCTTTGTTCTCTTGTGTTTGACGAATCCCCAGATAGTGCGACACTGATCACCCCCACTGTAAATCCACCCAAAATTAGATACAAGAAAGATTGCATCAACATTACTTTTGTGGCGTACAGTTTCATATCTGTAATTGTCTGGTGGTTGGTGCGGAAAGTCATGAGGAAGTTCAATCATTCGGACAAGCGTGATTCACGTTTGAAGGCAGGTGGAAAGTCTACCATACCTAACACTTGGTCAACATATTTGTCACCAGTTGGTTCAAAATCTTCAGGATACCATCTTCCAAACTTCTCTGGTGCGTACCAGAAATCTTCCCAATCTTGTGGTGTTGCTTCAGTGATCATTGATCTCCAGTTTTTTGAATTCAAGGTGATCACAGCAGGAATCATCATCCTGCAAATCAATCATCTCAGTATCAGTGAGGCAGGTGAGTTTGCCGAACAGAAAGTCAACAAACTCATGATCTTCTTTAGTGAACATTATCAGCACATCATAGGAGTATATTCAGTGCCAGCATACTGATCAGTGTTGAAATCAACAACAGTAGCACCGTTTGCGATATAGTTATTGGCATCATACATGAATTGCATACGAGTAACAGTAGAGAAAGACTTCATCTCACTCTCCGCACCAGGATGCCAGGTGACGCACTTAGTGAAGCGATCCTTGCTACCAGTGGGAAAGAAGTCGATCAGAGTGGCAGAGGTTTGGAGTTGCATGGGCGTCTCTCGATTACTTTGTAATTATAGGGCAGAATGGGGTCAGATGACCCCTGCCTGTACCAGTTCTTCTGCTGGCACACGGGCAACGGTGAGGCGCTGCCATCCGCGAACCTCACGGATACCATTGACAACATCGTTCACCAGGCGCTCATGCTGACGATCCATGCCCTTAGCAGTCTTGCACTTAGGGCGTTGAGCGTACAGAATGCTGGTGGTGCCATCGCTGTTGTCGATCTCAATGCGATAGTTGCTCTTGAGCATTAGGTTGGTTCCCTTGACGACTTCTATAGTATAGGTCATTCCGCTTCCAGTAGGGCACTCTGTAGACAGTTCTCCAACTGGTCGTAGAGTTCACTATCATTTACGTTATTTTGATAAGCATGGTCCTTCGTGAACCCCAGGGGGCATCCCATCATCAAATCCATCAAAAATTTGATTTGTGATGTTGAAATCTCTAATTGTGTCACAACGTTGTTAGATGGGTCTGTCATGGTTTCAGGCACGTTACAGACGATTCTAGCGTACTCTCAGAGGGTTTGTCAATGTTATTCCAATGTCTCATGGCATTGGCAACAATAGCAACATTAGTAACCATGTAACACATAAGAATAAAGGTGCGTATGCTAGCAATAATATCTGCCTCTCTATCATTCTTCCCTTCCTTTGCTCCTAATGCCTTCGCCCATATTCTCCACAGTTTCCGCATTGTTCTTCTTTATATGTTCAAAACTGTCAATAATTCCGCGTATAAACGTAACCTTACATTCAGGGAATGGTGCATATTGCGCGGACCACTTCTCAGGATATACTATAACATCCCGTGTCAACAAATATGGACGTACTTTACCATGGTTTCCATTGGGAACCGCTCTAAATGCGTTCCATGGTTTGTCCATAGTATCATTCAACATGAAGTCTTGTGTGCCAGAGTAGTCTATCTCCCACAATTTCCCCGCAGGATCTACCCACAGGGAGAGCATCATACACTCAATATCTTTAGTTTGTAATGATCTATTGTTGAACCCAGGTCCTAAATCATAACTGCATCTTATTGTATCAAACATTCCCATTTTTTCTGCTCCTATTTCATTCTGAATCCCAAGGTGATTCCTCAAATGATTCTTTCTTAGTCTCCAATGCTTCTTTGAGTGCTGCTGCTACACTCTCCTTGAATGAATGATAAGGAATGAAGATGTCATCATCAGCAGTTTTATAGTCCTGATGAGTTTCTTTGAACTGACGCTCTACCTCATACAGGAGATTTGTTACGATGTCATTGATAACTTCAATGGACTTTGCGGTAAGTCCGTTCCAGGATGTATTGGGGAACATATCATCCTTCACACGATTCAGCAGTGCTCGCCTACAATGCCATTGCTTATCAAAAATACTGGTAAAGTCTTCCCAGTCGTGGTTAGATTTGAAATGTGGGATACTCATAGCGATTCGATCTTTGCTTTTACAGATTCGGGAGTTGCTCTTACTTGATACGTTACTTCATCTCTACGGGATAGTTCTGTGAGAATCTCAGCAGCAATATCCCAGAGTTCTGTTGTGTGTCTATGATTGTAGGTCCAGTTAGTCATTTGAATCCCTCCACAGGATGTTGTTGTATATTGTTGTCAAGTTCCTTCCATTCTTTGAACTTAGCAGGAAGATCTTCATTCAAAGTTAATTCATACTCGTTACAGAGTTTACGCTGTTCGTCTTCACTGACACAATCATTGAATACCAATGACATAGCACCACTGCGAATAGATTTGGGATCCATGCCTACACATAGCATGAATTTCTCAAATAACTTGAAATACTGCTTGCAGTTGAGATCTGCTGCTGGTGCTGTGATCAGGTAATGCTCTTCAGGGATAAAATCATCTGAAGTCCAGGAGGATGTACCATAGGTGGGAGTGAAGGTAGCATCAAATTTGAATTGTACTTCTGCATCATACGTCATCAGATTTCACCAGAGAAAAGGAACCATCTTTGTTATCAATCCATTGTAGCACATCACCTTCTTTCCATCCAAGTTTTTCAATCAACTCATCAGGAAATGTCAGGACACCATCATCATCAACAGTCAGTGTAGTTTTCATCGGGAACAGTAACAAACAACAGATCCATCATATTGCCGTTGACAGATAGAATAAATCTGAGATTGTGGTTGCTGATCTAATTTGAACAGCGTCACACTTGCAATGATGATGTTCATAAACAAAAGAATCAACTGTCCGCGCTTTTTTACCGCTAACAGTGTGCGTGGCGGATCAAACCATTTCATCGAATTGACGATGCCCCATCATGAGAGATTTGAGTTCGACTGCTTTATCCATTTCCTTTTTATGATAATTGATTACATCATCAACGCAAGATAGAATCTCTTCATATGCTCTTCGTGCATCAACTTCATCATCATTGAGATAATCATCGATGGCATCTTGCATACGATCTTTACGCTGTCTAGCATACACATCTTTCCAATTTGTAGATGTAGAACTTTCAGCAGTTGGTTTCGTCCAGTAGTCAGAAATTGCGTCAGACATTTATTCAATGATGGTAGTGGTGATTGTCGTTGTGTCCATGTCCATGGATTCTATGTTCATGACTATGCATTATACCCGAGTGAGGATGATAATGCAAGTGCCTGTGTCTTGATTCGTGATAATGATGCTCAATGATTACTCGCTCTCTTCTTGGTCTTTCATAATGATAGTGAACCTCATCAGGTTTGAATGGTTCCCAAAACTCTCCCCAGGTGATAGCATGTGCTTTGACGGGGGTAGTAAATCCAACTGCCACCACCGAAGCAGCAAGTAATTTTGCTTTGAGAGCACTACGACGCTTCTTTGCTTGACGCAATGCCTGAGGTTTCAGGGTGCGTTTTGCTTCTTTCTTAGAATGATGTTGCCAGTTGGGTGTTGTCATTTTATAAATCCTTCTTCTTCTAACCATTTACGGGTGAGTGGAGTAAGTTCATAGTCTTTCCACATTGTGCCAGCAGCGCATGACTGAAGTGCTTTCATTGTCATGCCTTCAGTTCTACCTGCCCATCCTGCTTCTGCTTCCCAGGGTACAGCAGACTTAGGATAAGTACGCTCTGCCATTGTACGCCAGATCATGGGAACTTTCTCCTCATTATGTATAATTGCAATCATACTATTCTTGATACTACCCGCCATACAATCTTGTGCAGCGTGCCATCCTTCATGACGCATGACCATCATCAGCGTGCCAGGATTGTCCATGTATTTCTTGTTGAGGAAGAAGTTATTTGACACAGTATGATATACGCCACGATGCATCTTGGGGAAGTAACGTTCATCAGCAAGATATACTTTCACACCAATTTGATTGAGTGACATAAGCATATTGTTGAACTCTAACGCGAAAGGAGTGTATTCCTCAGTGTTAGGATACTTCGACGATACGTCAAGAATCGAGAAGACTTCTTCCACGTCTTTAGTGCATTCACGCAGTAACATACACCCCATTGCATCCATGGAGTAGAATCCTTTGGTGATCTTGTCTTCATTAGCAAGTGCAATACCAGCGGTGGTGAATGAAAGTGTAGCGAGAATAGCAGGGATAATCTTTTTCATATTAGGAAACGAGAGAGAGGGGAGGAACACCATCGACAAAGATTGCATCAACAACACGTTGAAGACGACCTATCGTTTGTTGACCGTGATTAGAATGAACAGGGACGCTAACGAACCCACAGGGTTTACGATACATAGCAAACTTGCCAGGAACAATAGAACCAGAAGCAATCGCTTTGGCATCTTGTTTATCGACACGGATAACCCGTCCGATAGTTTGTGCCATTTCGACAATGTTGAGGTTGCGAAGAAGAATCGTGTGAGTGAGTCCAGGCACATTGATGCCTTCTGAAAGGATAGAGTAATGAAAGACCACAAACTTTTTGCTGTCGTCTTTACCCCATTCCGTAAGCGTTTTGAAGAAATGTTCACGGTTGACTTTTTGATCGTCAATGTATGCACCATGCTTAGATGTGATGTGAAGAACATGATAGTCACGCTCTTTGAGTCGCGCAATCAGATCAGATTGCGAAAGCATCCGCCACATAATTTTAGTGGTAGGAGCAGCAACAAGAATCTTAGCAGAATGATCCTCCTTCAAACTATCTATGATAGAAACAACAGTGTCAGCATCAACCTGAGGAGCAGTCACTTTGTTGCGGACAGCATCAGTCTCAAAGGCAACAACCTTGGGAGGAATGATGCTACCGTTGCTGATAAGTTCAGGAGCAGGTACGTTCTCAATGACTTGACCGTACACCTTAGTGTTGTTCATACCGCGATCATGACGGCGAGAAAAACGAGGAGTAGCAGTAAAGAAATAGGTCCGAGCAGAAACTTCAGAACAAGCAGCAACAGGAACAAAGAAATTGCGCGTGACACTGTTATGTGCTTCGTCAAAGTAAGCACAATCAATGTCAATGCCAGAATCAATAACACGACTCAGAGAATGATAGGTGGTAAAGATGATGCAGGACTCACCTGCTACGCGGGCAGTGTTGTTGAACAGCGCAATCTTGTCACTCTTGGTGGTGCTGAAGTGATCAGTTTCACCACTGTGAACATGACAAACATGAGCATAAGTGGAGTCAATTTGTTGCATGAACTCCTCACACAACTGGTTTGCCAGCAGGATACGAGGAGCAACCACAACAATGGTTTGAGGACCGTCAGCGAGCAGACGCAGCGCGTGACGGATCATGATAAAGGTCTTGCCACCGCCAGTAGGCACGATGACTTGACCCTTGCTGTGCCGTGCCATGGCGTCCAGTGAACGCTGCTGGTGTGGGCGAAGGGTGAAGGTCAAGGGCGTTTGGTCTCAATACATGTATTATACACAAAAAAACCCCCTCGCGCAAGAGGGGGTGACAGTTCTCAAACTGTCTTGAGATATAACTTTGCTAGACCATGTTCTAATGCATATGCCTCAATTTCCCACGGTTCATCCATATATTCTGTACTGACATCGATATGCTTACCATGCCAATAGTTCTCACCTTGTCTCTCCTTACGGTCAGAAGTCAACCACTGTTTGACATGAAGCATCTCATGCATCAGTGTAGCAACAAACGACCCTTTTTCGAGTCCATTATGTATTTGAATCTCAAACGATCGAGGGCGATAAGTGCTACCAAGGACAGTGCAAGAACCGTTGAGTCCTTCTCTCCAGAGTCCCTTACATAGCACGTCTACATCAAATTTGTACCGACCAAGTTTGTAGTAATCGACAAACCATTCGACAACAGATCTGGTGAGACGTTTGTATCCAGAATAGTCATAAACCGAGAGGGAACAAGACATAACCAGTGTAAGAACCAGACTCCAGAAAGAACGAACGCTAATTTCACTTGAAAGAGTTTAGCGCAGCAATAGTCTCTTTGTCAAGGGTTTCACGGATGCCACATGCATAGGGATCCTCATCCTCATAGAAAAGATAAGTATCAGATTCCAGTTCGCGGAAGTCAAAACCTTCTTGCTCAGCAGAGAAGTCAAATTCAGTGTATTCGTTCATAGTGTTGTGTCTTGAACTCTCCTATAATAAAACCCCCTGACGTTTCCGTCAAGGGGTGTGTGACACTACTTCAAGTGTCACGCTCTCAGTCTTTCATATGCTGCTCTAACAGCATCAGGGAATCCTTCCATACCTTCACCTTCAGCATGAGTATAATATGAGTCAGTATCAAATGCTTCAAAGTCGATTACTTTTTTATATCGTTCGATTTCAAGGACACCCTCAGACCCGACAGGTAGAGATTTCAGTACACCATCCTCAATGAATAGTGCAACTTGGTAGTTTTCCAAGATTTCGTATCTTCTAGTTGAATAGGTCATTGTTATATGTTGTAGTTGTACTATTTTATCACAGTTTCATGATGAATACAAGAGCGACCCATTCTGGTTGGTTGTCCCATGTCATGTCTGCCTCTTGTTTATCACCACTGTCATATACATTGACACCACTGCCGCCAGAATCAGATTGTCCAGTACCAGTAATTCTAATTGCGTGATGGTGCTGGAAAGCACGTCCGCTAGTTAGACTACTGAGAGTGTTACCTGCGGATCCACTTCCAGGTCTTCTAGGATCTTCATAACCGTCAATGAGGGCATGATTACCACCATTACCAGGACCAGTTCTGTTGACTTGATTACCACTCTGATCAACGTGACTAAGTGGTCCAGGGGTGATTCTATTTGGATCACCTCCATAAAATGCTCCGTTTGTGGCGTGAGCAACTGGTGCATCCATGTTATGACAACTATCGGGTGGATCAGTTCTACATGCTAAGATATTTCCAGGACCCCAGTTTCGCATCATCGATCCAATCTCGTGTTGGTGACTCAGATACTCATAGTTGATACCGTGAGTGTGAACTGGAATTTCTGGTCTCGACAGTTCGTGAGCATAAAGTTCGACCTTCCTTGTTATTGAATGATTACCACCAGATGTTCCAGATGTAGTTGCACCTTTTACGAACTTATCTGTCATGTTTGGTGACGAAATGTTATTACCATTTCTGTCAGTGTATTGGTTACCGTTACACAAAACATAACCGTTTGGAATGTTACTTGATGATCCATTCCACATGATGATTGCTCCAGGTGGTAGAGCATTGTTCATAATATCATCACGAATCTCTGGTGAGAATAGTGTTGCTGCACTGGAACTAAATCCATTGCTAGAACTAAAGTTCTTATAAACATTATTCGCAGTACCAGGATCCTTGATTCTAAAGAAGTAAGAATCGTTGTTACCTGCTCTAGAAATCGAAGCACCGTGAGTGTTAGGAATTGAGATGCCACTGGTTGTTCCACGGAAGAAACAATCATCCTCAATATAAACATCAGTGCTGAAGACTACATCATCACCGAATCTAGAGGTATGTCCTGATGCAACATCAAACGAATAGATAGATGGATTACCTGTTCCAGGTGCAGTACCACCAAGTTCACCAATTCTTGTGGTTGGTTCATCTTGGAAGAAGGCAATAGTTGCAGTATCAGTTGTTCCACCACCATCATTTTCGATCCACAATACTCCAGTGTTTGTACTTGAGACTCTATCAATACCCAGAAGAGCATCATTTGGTCTTAGAGAACCACCCTTGACATACAGATTTGCTGCCTTAGATGTAGTTCTATAATAAGCATTGATGCCCAGGCGTCCAGTGTTACCAACACTTTGATCCTCATATGGATATAAACCACCAGTTTGTGTTAGACCATGCTGATACCAATGACCAGTGTTAGATCCCTCAGTGTCAGGTAAGAATACCCATGAAGTGTTATGCTTACCAGTTGCTGATGAGAATGATGCTGCTGGTTTATGTGCAATGTCACCGTATGTTCTGCCAAGAGACCAAATTGCTTGAATCTCTGTCAGACTGGTAGATACCAAGTTGTCAATAGTTTCACCACCACCAGAAATATATGCTCCAGGTCTAGTTGTACTACCCCAAAGAACTACAGATTTTCTCAAATCAGAACTAGCAGCACCTGTCTTTACTTTCTTTACGCCGCCTGCTTCATCAACAATTTGAACTGCTCTAAAGTTTACACTGTTTGTAGATAACAGGTCATGAATACCTCTATAATCACCAGCAGTGGTGGGTTGGAATCCATTAGGAGCACCATAGAAAGTTACTTTCTGTGAACTACCATCTGCTTCTCTTGGTGTTGCAAATTGAACACCACCATAGAATCTAGTTGGACCTCTGTTTGATCCTTTCAATCTAGCATTTGTATCATCACTAGAGTTTTCAACTGTCAGAATACCACGAACAGTTACATCGAAGAAGTTTGGACTTCTATCACCTGTAGCGCCCCCATCATCTTCTTGTTCTTCTGGTGGAAGTGCCGAGATCTCAAGAATTGATTCATCAATAATCTCGATTGCACCAGTAACAGCGTTGATCTTTTGGTTACCAACAAACAGGTCACCTTGTGAGTTCAGACCAGAATAGAATACAACACCAGCATCTTCTTTCTTAGCCTGTGATACAACAACCTCACGATCTGTCAGTTCACGTTGTTGCTTAGCAGGGAAAGCAGTTGAGTAGTTACCTGGACCATAACCAACATATTCAAATGTATGGTTACCAGATCTGACCAAAGATGGTCTGCGAAGTTCAATCTCAATACCAACATCTTCGGTTCTATTTGTAGAACCACCTCTCAGATAACCAATAGGTTTGAGTCTAGATTGATCCTCTCTTCCTCTTCTTGCATCACCTTCATTTGCAACACAAAGGTTGCTAATCTCTGTCTGTCCATAGTTGTTATCATCCAGGAACGCTTCTGCTGCCTCTCTGGTGATAGACTTCAGACGTGAATTAGAGTAAACATAACCATGTACTCTGTGGTCTGCAACTGATTTAGCAGAATCAGGGTTTTCAGCAGGATTGTCTGCCTCAAGTGAAGGATAGAGTTCAGCAGTGTTCTGACTAAACTTGAACTTCTTGAACCAGTTTTGTGTAATGGATCCACCATTACCACGAACCATTCTGTCATGGTCAATCTCAATATCTGCAAGTAATAATGTTAGGTAATAGACGCCATCTTGCACCTGTGGAATATAATCTTGAACTTCAGTGATGTCATAGATGTAGTAAGTTCTTTCATACTGAGTATAATTATCAAATGTTCCACCGTCCCAGGTATCCATGACATAACCATCAGGATTAGTTCTCAGTTTGAGAACATATCCAAGGAATGGTGGTCTTGCGTCACGATTCTCCTTAGGCAGAACATAACGGAATCTGTAAGTTCTATCATAGTTCTGTCTAACGTCTTTCACTCTGTCAATATATGATGGTGACGTTGTTTTAGGTGCCTCATTACCAGAGTAGTCTGCTTCTTCCTTCAAAGTAGCAACAATTTCATTAGATGCAGACCTACAAGTAACAATCCAGTTACCATATGTACCAGTCTCTGGATTGATAGAAGCATTATTCCTACGAGAAGGATCATACTGAAGTGGATTTCTTGTGATCCATGGAGATACACTCCACTGACCAGCGTTAGCATAAACCTTTACAGCACCAGAAGCACTGATAGAACCAAGAGCAATCAAGTTTCTATCATTATCAGCATCATCCTGAGTAGCAACAATCTTGAATCTAGTTTTGCTGGTAGGATAAGCATAGTAGAAATTTGTTACATCAAGATCACCAGTTGAAAGATTTGGGAATGTATCAGTTGCCTTACTCTTAGCAAAGAAGATAGGTTGACCTCTATCAAGACCATGAGGAATTTCAGTATAGTTACCACCTGATGCTTCAGCATCATTGACAGTAATAAACTCATTAGTAGAACCGCTAGTGATAAATTCAAATGATGCAGGAATTGGTTTTACATCAAATGTCTTCTGGAAGATCTTCATCTCACCATTAGTGAGAATTGCTCCAGTTACAGGATTGACTGTCTTTGGTGGGTTATCAGTTCTCAGATCAAGTGCAGTACCTGCCTTTGCTTCTTCAAGTGTCTTAGCAAGTTTGAACTGAGCACTTCTATTTGAGATTACACCAGTATCACCATTCCAGTTGTTAGAGATCCATCTACCACCATTCTCAGTGATGATGTAGTAAGTAGTATCTGGTTCTAATCCATCAGGCATGTAACCAGTTTCAGACTCAAGTCTTACTGGAGTACCAGTTCTCCACTGGTGAGTATCATTATTTGCAAGAGTACATACATCATTGTTAGGGTTGATGGTAAATGCTTTCTCTTGTACTGGTTCAAATAATCCAGAGCTCTCAGTGTTAGTTGCAAGACTTGCTTCTTTCTTACTGGTGAGAGCACCAATCGTCATATCAGCAAACACTTTCTCGTTAGGTTTGCCGCCAAGAACATACTTGTTATCAAAGATATACTGTGGAGTTGATGCTGGAGTTACAGCATTGAACAAGTATAGTTTAGTTCTAGATATGGTGGTGTTTGCTTCTTGAGTCTTTTTGACATCAAATGGATACCAAGAGAACTGTTCAATATCTTCATCGTCAAGTGCTTGTGGTGGTACGATGTGTGTAATCTTACCATACTTATCCTGTGGGAATGACTTCTCACGGAAACCAATCGCTCTCAGAGCAGTATTACCAAAGTTAGAGTTCGAGTTGGTAATCGAAATGTCACCACCATCTTCAATGATGAAGTGATCACAGAATCCAACAGCGAAGACAGAAACTGCCTGAATCAAACTCTCATTGATAATACGAACGTGGAATGTTCTCCAGTTGTCCTGATAGTATGCATCGCCAACACTGTGCAGTGTTGACATTGTTGATGTATTTTGATCAGATGGTAACAGATAACCAACATCACCCTCTTTCAGGAACGCAGGATCTAGCAGTGGATTGTTGTTATCATCTGTTCTATTCTGGTTCTGATAGACATAACGAATAAATGCACGGTCATCCTTTTGCAGTGACACACCAGTGTACTGAGCAACAACCATTGACTTGAATCCAGTTGCCTTAGATCCATCAGTCAACATGCCACAGATACCAAAAACTGAACGAATCGAACAGTTGAAGATATATGGTGATGCAGAGTCAACAGTATCAATGTCAGCAACCAGTGTTGCTGCTGCATTTTGGTTGAATGTATATGTCTGAGCAATAGTAGATCCAGACAGATCTTTTTCAACTTCAATGGTATTTGCGTTCAGAACAGTACCAACAAAAACTGTACCATTGATCTGTCCCGAGAAACCAGAACCTTGTGTGGTTTCAGTTGCATCCAGGTCCTTCAGAGATACAATCTGGTTTTTGAACAGACCGTGAGAACCTCTGGTGGTAACTGTAATCTTATATCTAGTATTGACAATCTGGGTGATAGCAATACTAGCAATCTTATTATCAACGTTCAGAGGACCAACGATTCGATTCTCTTGTTGTCTTGCTTCAATCTCACCTTGTGAGTCAGTGATAGAATCATCGATCGATTGTGCAGAGAAACCTCTAGCAACCTTTGCATAATACAATCCAAGGTCATTCAGTTTCACAACTGAAACGTTTGCTGGATGTGTTGCAGGTGCAGTCGTACCTAGTTGATTTCTATAAACCTCAATCTTACTGAGATTTGGGTGTACCTTCTTGACCTTGACAACCTCTTTGTTTGCATCTACACCATTATCAATCAACAGCAAGTCACCCATATAGAGTCTTGCTTGTGAACCACTGTTGACCTTATTCAAGAAGATCTCGGTGTCAGCAGCATTAGTTACAGTTGTGGTTGTCAGGTCAGCAACTGACATACCATTAGCATACTCAAAACCAGTAACTTTGTGGTGTGAACCAAGACCAGTTGTGGCATCAGTTGTGAGTGGTTGTTGTGTCAGATTCCACTCATAGTTTTGGGTGTACTTAGTAAACTTGATGATGTCATTTGCATCATTAGTTGCATATCTATAGATACCACCAGTGTTAGTTGGAATAGCATCAAAGATAGAGAACTGCCAGAAATAACAAGCACCAGTAACTCTGAAGAACGCTGCTCTTCCAAGCGTCTGAGTATATGCTTCCTCTACATATGCACCAGGAACTTTGTAGTCAGAGGTAGCGTATCCTGGGTTGTCAGAGTCAAGATACTCTGCATACATTGGATCAGGAACATACCTAGGTCTGATCCTAGTTTTACGCAGGTCACTACCAACGATAGATGTACCTCTAGGAATGATTACACCACCATCCGTAGAGTTGAACTTGAACAGATCATTATTGTCATCAAAAATGTCAAAGTTTGACTGATCTGTCAGTTGAGGAATGATGGGGACTTGGGTATTACCAATGTTCTGATCAGTATTCCAGTAGTTTGCAGTAACGTCCCAATCTACAAAGTATCCAGGTCTATTATCAATCCAGTGATCTCCTGGTGACAATAGAATTGAATATTGATCGTATTTGTCATTACCACGATCAGGTCCAGCGACGTATGAGAACCTAGCAACTTCCAGCAGTGCTCTCTGGATAGTTTTGAAAGGTCTAGTTGGTGAGTTACCTCTGTTACTAATCAGGTCTGAAGCGTTGAACTCATTAGGGTCAACGTATAAAAATCTGCCTTCAGTTGAACTAATGAGGTTTGATAAACGAGTGAGTGACATGCTTATAGACATACTGATCCTATATGCATATTTATACTCTATAATAGGAGTGGCGAGACTTGAACTCGCACGACCTGTCAGGGTCAACAGATTTTAAGTCTGGTGTGTCTACCTATTCCACCACACTCCCAGATACAAGCGAGTGACGGGAATCGAACCCGTGACATCTGCTTGGAAGGCAGGAGTTTTACCCCTAAACTACACTCGCGTATTTGAGAATCCTCTCATCCAAGAGTTTTCTACACACCTCAAGAACATCCATGAATTGTTGGGGAGACTCACAGTCTAGAATCTTTTCGTCTCCATTGTCGGAATACAAATAAAACTTTCTTGATTGAACATCGACAACAACTTTGTTGAGGCAATCGTTTTCCATGGTCTTCCCTTGGTGTCTTCTTATTATAGTACGGTTCTGGGGTTCTGTCAACCCCTAGTTCAGATAAATTTTCTGAGCGTCCATGTCGATCCAGTTTGCTGGTGCTTGAACTGAATACATTCCTACGTTGACAGTAGTATTCATGTCACCCAAAAGAACTGTAGTATTATATGCTTGTGTTGACAGAACTGTCATAAATCCTAGAGTCTCGATATGAATACCACCCTTTGGATTGGTATTCTTGATACCCACACCAGTTTCACTCTCGATTAGATAGATTCCAGCAACCTTATCAGAATGTGAGTCAGTTTCAGTATCAAAAGCATTACACTTAGTATACACTCTGTTAGTTACATCTAGAGTCCATGCTTCACACTTATTGACCCATGATTCTTCGACGGTCATTGTTGCAGTTAGCATTTCAGATCTAAAAGCTTTTGTCACCTGCAAATCCATGACATCTTCAACAATCATGTCAAACTTTTTCTCTTGCTCAAAGTGAAGAGGGCCACCACCAAATCGAATGGAGTGTTGTGTTCCTTCTTGCTTTGCACCTGCTAACAGGTGAAAGTTTCTCTTTGCAACGATTGAAATATCACCATCAGCAGTAAATGTGATACTGCTACCACTTTTGTGTCGAAAGGAGACTGTCTCCTCTTCTGGTGTTGTATTGATAACGAACTGAGAACCATCATGAAATGATTCTCCAAGAATGTGGGAAAATTTCCCCTTTTCGTCTCTAATTGTAGTTGACATAGTTTTTTAGGGGCAATCGACGACTTCAACAATTTCCGCACCAGCAAGTTTCTTGACAAGACTTGGGTTAGAGGAGGACAAGTATCTTATTACTGGATATACTCTAGCACCAGTTCCTCGGAAGGTGTTTGGATCTTCACCAAGAATTGGTTCATCCTTGATAAAGATATTAGGAACTGATGTGTATCCAGAACCAGAATTGGTAATCTTGATATCTACTATTCTACCATAGTAGTCAACCACCTCTGCTGTAGCACCAGATCCACCACCACCTGTAATAGTAATGACTGGATTCTTATATCCAAACCCTACATTTGTAATGTGGAAGTCTTGAAGGATACCATTGATAGAGGTGTTAGCAGTATTGAGGACAAGTGTAGTGTTTGTCTGGTTAGTCAGTGTGTTTGGATCTTTGACAGCATCATTCTCTGTTGGGTCTCCAAGATCTCCACCGTCTCCATTGATAGAAACCTGAGGAATATCTCTAAAGCAATAATTGAATTCATTATTGAATGTAACTGCTGTGATAGATCCATTATCATCAACAAATACAGTTCCCTTGAGATAGTATCCTTCAACAGGTTGACCAGTTTCGTGGTCATACATCTCTGTGACTACAAATGCATCTGGAGCATGATTTCCATTCTTACCATTACCATATCCTGATCCACCATCAAGAACAATAGCATCAGTTTTAGGACATCCATCCTCATCAACAGGAAGAATGACTCTAGCACCTCTACCCTTTCCAGGTGCTTTTGGTTTATAAATGCTAGTGCTTCCAATTTGAACACAATGACCTGATGATGATCTCATCCAGGTGCCTGGGATAAGTGGAGCATCCAGTCCTTCAATTATGTACGCTCCAGTGTCAGGATTATAAGCAATTAGTTTACCAAAAATACCATATGCTGGACCAACACCATTACTTTCAGTAAATCGGAAAAGAATACCTGTCTCTCCTAATGCTTGTGCTGCCTGATATGCTTGAGTTGGATCACCAAATCCTGAAGATATTGCTGATTCAACACTTGTTGAAAATGCAAGAGCTCTTGTTGGATCTTGAATGCCTGACGCTGCTAAAGCAACACTGATGTCAAGAGAACCTTCTTGGAACCTTTGAATTGCTTCGATGGGAATATACCCCTCAAAGAATTCTCCAACTTCTTCTACAGCACTTGTCTGAATTGGTCTTTGTCCAGCACCTGTTCCTCCCAAACTATTTCCACCAAAAGCAGAAAGAACAGTTCCTACACCACCACCAAGTCCAGTGATTGTTTGAGAAACTGTTGCCCCTACAGCAGATGCGAAAATTTCTTGACTATTAGATGTTGATTTTTGTGCATCTTCACAGACATTCAGGGGAGCACCTGCTAAATCAGAAAGTGCTTTATCAAGGTCGGGATTGTTCATATCGAAGAATGGTTTTGGTCTCTTCGATCCTTCTTTAGTAGAGTAAACTTTAGTTCTGGCACACTTGTTGCTGTCAGGATTGACACAATCAAGAATACCCAGAATCTGTTGTGCAAATCCCATAACGGAACTGACAGCACCAGTGATCTGTTCAATAGTACCACCAATGGATGCGAGAGCACTACTTACTCCATCCATGACAGTGCTGAGACCAGACATGATAGATCCCAGGGTCTTTTCAAGTGCAGATTGGAGAATACAATCAGCAGCGTTGACTACGTTTGTGAACAATCCACTTATTGCATCACCAACACCACCAACAATATCTCCAAGGATACCACTTACTAAATCACCAAGACCACTCAAGATGTCGCTATTGAAGGCACATTTGATTGCTGACAAAACTTTATCTACTGTCTCTTTTACGCCCGAGAGTCCAAATGGATCTGGTGCCGCTGCTGCTGCAAAGAGTGCAGGAAATAGTTTTTTTGCTTCTGCTTCAGCAAATCTCATGATAGCAGACATTGGTGCCTGCAACATATTTCCAATAAGTGTAGAATAACTCTGAATCTTTTGAGTCATATCCATGACTGCACCAGTCTGGGTATTGATCCAAAGTTCTCCTACTTTAGTCGCACTGGAAACATCTTCAATAAATTCTGTCAATTTAGAACTCATCTGGTCCATAACAGAGTTAGCACCACAGACACCATCTGCAACTGCTACTTCATAAGTCTGTTCTTGTTCCTTTGCAACTTGACCAGTAGATGCAAGAGGATCTTCAGTCAATACTTTGGGTTTAGTTTCACTAGAGTCCACCTTTTCAAAATCATCTTCGGATCCTTCAGTGCTTCCCTCTGCGGCAGGTTTATTTGATCCTGCCATATGTGGCATCTGGTTGGTTGAATCAGATGATGGGTTCGATGCTTTCTTTGCCACGCTTGAAGGCGTGGTCATTTCTGGTTTAGACCAAATGTTTTGTGGACTCTGATAATTTGCTTGGGGAACTGTTGCATCAGTATCAGTTCCAATGGTTCCACCGAGACATCCCCAGATACAAGGAACCTGTGCTTCATCGCCATCCAGGAAGAAACCAACTACCCACTGTCCAGGAGTGAGCATTGCTTTCTTCCCTGTTCCACCACTCTGAGCATTTGTAGGTGGCATGAGGATATTTGCCCATGGCAATTCCTCAGAAGGGACAGCAGTTCTGTCTGAATGATATCCAACAATTCTAACCTTTACTCGATTAGAATTCTTAGCAGTATCTACAGACTTCTCTACCTGCCCGATCCACCATACAAATTTGTCTCTACCAATAAAATGTGGGGTTGATAGCGTTGAATCTGGCATATATTAGTCGTCGTATACTAAACACTCTGGTTCTGAAGGGTTTTGATCACAAAACAGTTCAAGTGGCGTGGGATCATGATGATCACCAGCAGCAATTTCTTCTTTATGATTCTCTACCCAATCTTCTAAGTCATGCAGTTCGCCTTCAATGTGACGACGCATTTGTGGAGATACAGTTGGGTCGTGAAGAATCTCCTTGTCTTTCGCGATGTGTGCTTCGATGTTTTCCATGTTAGGTTTCGTTGTTTTGGTCTCTAATTAGTAAACAGGTGGTGGTTGCCATACCAGAATCAAATTTGTGTGCCACCTTAGATATAAGATAGTACCCACTCATCTTTTTGTCAACCCTGTCCTTTTTGCTAGACTCTGCGTTACTTACTGATTTATATACCTGCAGAATGATTTTATCACCTGCATGTAATGTAGAGTTACCAGGAATATTTATCTCTATTTGCTGATTTTTTCCCAGGTTATTTCTAACAATCTGTTGAGCAAGATATTGTTTGATTTTATCGTACCTTTCCTCCTCAGCACGTTCAGAAGATTTTTCATACATTTCATTATTAAAAATCTTTGTCATGATTCTAGAAGGGATCTCTCTCCACTCATCAATATTTGGATTCTCCCCCTCCCCTTTAGCAAGGTGCCCCATTGATTTGAAGTTGTCACCTTTCAGGACATAGACTTCTTCTGTATATCGTAGAGAGTTTGGATCAAAAAATCCCACTAAGTTTGACTGAGTTCCTTTGTAGAGTTGATCCTCTAGGTCATTGTTACCTTTTACTGAATAGTTTTGAACAACTCTACTTTCATCCTCATCACTAGTACCATCAGCATTAGGTGCAACGTTTACATAATAAGTTTCAACTGCCTTTTCGCCCTTGATAGTAGATGTTGTAGGAGCATAATTTCCTCCATCACTTTCTGCACCCAGGAGTTCATCCATAGACTTGAAATGATATCCAGTAGATGTCTCAAAAAAAGTAAATCCAGCAGTTCCCTTTCCTGCTCCTTTTTGACTTGTCAATGATGGCACAGATCTTTTACATGTATTGAGAATAAAATCAAATGGTTTATCTCTCATTGCTGCCATTGTAAGAGGTTCTGCATCTATTCCAGCATTCACCTCTTTACTTGAACCCAGATAGGTAGTAAGAACATCTTCAATAATCTCTGTGGGTGACTTTTCTTGATACAGTTTTTCAATTCTAGTATAAAGTGACCTAAATGCTTCCTGACTCATACATTTGAAAATGTTTGCTGATTTGTCATTCTCTCTTCCACCTGCCGTTACACCATAAACCACAAGTTTCACAGTAATGTCTGCACCCTCTTTAGTTCTAAAAGTGATATCAATTTTTTCTCCAACGAGAATTTTATCCATATAGTTTGCATCATTAGTGTCAACTATAGCAAAATCACATTCAAGAGTAGGACATTGAATACCCTCTCTATAGACAAGACCAGCAAGTTTGTCTCCGCTGATAGTGAATTGTTCACCATCTTTGTCAGTAATTTTTAGAGTTAGTTCGTAATCGCCAGCGCCTAATGGTTTCATATTTACCTCATGTCACCTTTTGCTTCGTTATTTCTATTTACCGTTGAAGTAGAGGACAAGGAAAGACCACCACCACTTGTAGGATTAGCAGAGCTTTGGTTTGAAGATACTGGATTTGGAGGATTACTACTTCCAGTTGGTGGTGCTGGTTGTATCGCACCACCTAGAGCACCGCCAAATATACCTCCACCGCCTGCTTTGCTTACATCACCTGCTAATGCCATGATGCCTTTTGTCATTGCGGCGATATTTTTCTGACTTGTGATTCCACCACTTGCCAATACTTCTTGTTGTCCTAAGAATCCATAATTATTTTCGGAAGTTGCTGCTCCTGGCGTGCTTCCCCCAGGGCCAGTTGTATCAGAATCAGAAAATTCTCCTTCAGATCCTGTGCCACCAAGTCTAATACCCGCAGCAAATTTGAACATATTTGTCTCATGTGGTGCTCCACCAGATGTGCTTTGATGTAGAATCTTACCCTTTTTATCTGAAGCAATAGATACGTGAGTAATTGCACCTTCACCAAAATTACCAAATGTATTTTTATGGAGAACAATATCTCCAGGTTTCAAAGCACTTTGCGATCTAATCACTTTACCCATATCAGATCCAGCAAAAGATGCTGCCGACTCTAAAGATTGAGCCCATGCACTTTCTGGTCCAATTTGTGGATCAAGGTCTGCTTTCCTTGTAAATTTCTTCGCAGAACTATGCTTAGTTGCGTTGAGAACTGTTCTAACCCAAGATGCACATGGAGGAGATGCATATCCTCTCTTCCCTCTTTTTACAGCTGCTTTTGCTGCATTTACAATGACTTTACCGCTACCTTCAGCATTCATATCACCAGCAGATGGAGTCGTTGAACCTGAAGTATTTGCAGTTTTCTTACCATCATCTGGCATTCTACCACCACCAGCTCTACCACCTCGCTGCATAAACCCTACGAGGTTGCTCATAAAACCACCACTTCTGTTTGGTTCAGCAGAAGATCCAGATGTGGAATTTCCATCTCCACTAATATATGCAGGACCACTACTGACACCTTTCGATTGCATCAATTCGATCAACTTCTGAGGATAGCTAGGATCTGTAGCGTATCCTTGCTGTTTCAACATCGCTGCTGCTTCATTAGGACTACCAGCGTTGTTGACACCCTTATATGACTTGTAATTCTTATACCACTGAGTCACAAGGTGATCAACGGCATCTTGAGGTGTGTCAAAGTTCTTGAAGTTAGCATTGACATAAACGCTTTTACCATTGACAACTTCTCTAGTTCTATGATTTGCTGAAGATTCGCTACTAGTTGCTTTGATTCCGAAGAAATTGTTCTTAGCTGACAAAGCTGAGCCCCATCCGCTTTCGAGAGCCCACTGAGCACTAACGAGTTGTGGATACTTTGCACCCTTCTCCTTACCCCACTGAGTAAACTTATCCCATCCTTCTTGTCTTGATACTTTACCACCAGTTTGGAATCTTGGGAACATTCCAAAGTTCATCGCATCTAGATTTGATGGTCCAATAGCAGATACTGCTTTTCTGTTGAGAACATATTCACCACGCTCAAGATAAGCAGGGACACTATCACCAGTGGGTCTACCGCCAAAGATCTTACCACCCCTTGCTTTTTTGACCGCTGCTGGATCAGCTGGAGCAGATCCGTCAGTGAACAGTGGAGATCC
>Ga0255751_10001654_pt1 | contig 21149 bp, 14 predicted proteins | sample 071ome_20_FD_179951 | JGI IMG/M metagenome (GOLD analysis project Ga0255751, IMG submission 179951) | Coastal salt marsh microbial communities from the Groves Creek Marsh, Skidaway Island, Georgia - 071412BT metaG (version 2) | ecosystem: Environmental > Aquatic > Marine > Intertidal zone >...
CAAGTTTTGCTCGGGATCCTCTGCATATAAGCGAACTTCAATGGCATGACCTCGCATGTCGAGGGATTTCACCGACATTGGTTCGCCCTGTGCGATACGAAGTTGCTCTCGAACCAGGTCGACACCAGTCACCATTTCGGTAATAGGATGCTCAACTTGTATTCGAGTATTCATTTCCAAAAAGAAAAATTCACCGTTTTCGGTAAGCATAAATTCAACGGTGCCTGCACCAACATAATCAACTGCTTCTGCAGCAGAAACGGCTGCACTCCCCATCGCTTCTCTAAGTTCATCGGACAATGTAGCGCAAGGTGCTTCTTCGAACACTTTCTGATGACGCCGCTGAACGCTACATTCTCGTTCACCCAAGTGAATGGTTCGACCATGGGAATCTGCAAGAACTTGAATTTCGACGTGTTTTGCGTGCTCAAGCAATCGTTCAATGTACAGCCTTGCATCACCAAAAGCTGCCTTTGCTTCTCTGCGTGCGCCAACAGCAGCCGCATTAAAATCAGCCGGATTGCGAACGATTCGCATACCTTTACCGCCGCCACCGCTCGAGGCTTTGAGTAATAATGGGTATCCAACGCTTTGACTTGCTTCTTCAAGCAGCCGTAAAGCCTCATCGTCATCTGTTGATTCAATTTCTTCTCCAGGGATGACTGGAACGCCTGCATTCCTCATGGTCATGCGAGCAGTCATCTTATCACCCATCTGCTCGATCGCATGTGGCGAAGGTCCAATCCAAACGATGCCCGCATCCATGACCGCTTGTGCAAAATCTGCCCGTTCAGAAAGAAACCCAAAACCCGGATGTATGGCACCTACACCCTCTTGGAGTGCGATATCTATGATTGCTTCGCCGTTGAGGTATGTTGATTGGATGTCATCGCCTTCGAGGATGACAACGTTATCTGCAAGTTCTGTGAACATTGACGATGCATCGTTTTTCGCTGCAATTGCTATGGTCTCAAGTCCCGCTTCTTTGCAAGCACGAAGGATGCGGCAGGCGATTTCGCCACGGTTCGCAACCAACACCTTCGAAAACATGTCCTCCACCATTATTCAGATTTCCAATGAGGTGGTCTCTTTTCTAAAAATGAAGAAAGCCCTTCCTGGCCTTCATCAGATCCTCGCATTTTACTTGTGTAATCAAGCGTCCACTCTCGAAGAGACGCATCATCACCACTCCAACGGTCGAATCCTAACGTGAGCAATTTAGCCTGAGTCACAGCTTGCGGACCTGTTGACATCACTTCAGCAATCATTGTTTTGACCAAGGTTTCAGCACCTTGGACATCATCGGCAACAGCATCGACCAGTCCAATGCGTAGTGCTTCCTCTGAGGTGATGCGGCTTGCTTGCATGGCAAGTCTACGGAATGTGGCTGAGCCAACTCTTCTGTACACATACGGTCCAATGACTGCAGGTAAGATGCCCAGTTTACCCTCTGAGAGAGCAATCTTGCTCGACGATGTGGCGACGGCATAATCGCTGCAAGAAACCAATCCCGCACCACCACCGAGAGCGACGCCTTGGGCGATGAGCATAGTAAAGCATGGATGAGCCCAGAGAGAGTTGAACAGGCGGTCCAATCGTTCGGAGTCGGCTCGATTTTCTTCGGGGCTTTTTGCACCAGCATCTCGCATCATCTCAATATCTGCACCTGCACAAAAATGCTTTCCAGCACCACGAAGAACAACGATACGAAGATACGGATTTCCTTCTTCGTCGTACAATTTGCCTTGAGAACCGACACTCATCGAGGATGTCCAATCGATTGCGTCGACCAAGTCTTTGATGAGTGAAATATTCATGGCGTTGTACTTCTCTTCACGGGAAAGAGTGATCGATGCTACTGGACCATCAAGTGAAAGCGCTATGTTTTCGTACACTGGTACTTGTTGTAGTGATTTCATATCCATTTCTCCAATATAAATTTTAAATTTTCAATTGAAATATTACATTCTAAAAATGCCATAATTACTGTCGGGCAGAGGCGCGTTTTGAGACGAGGCCAAACACAAGCCAAGAACATCCCTCGTATCACGCGGGTCGATAATGCCATCATCCCACAATCGTGCTGTCGAATAATATGGGCTACCCTCAACTTCGTATTTCTCGAGTATAGGGGAGCGGAACGCGTCCAAATCACTTCCAGTCATCGGTTCTTTGCCTTCCCGAGCGAGTTGATCTTGCTTGACAGTTGTCAACACATCTGCCGCTTGCGGACCACCCATGACTGAAATTCTCGCATTGGGCCACATGAATAAAAATCGGGGGTCATATGCACGTCCACACATACCGTAATTCCCAGCACCATGTGAGCCCCCGACGATGACTGTAAACTTTGGCACATTGACACAGGATACCGCAGTAACAAGTTTTGCACCATCTTTTGCAATACCACCTGCTTCGTAAGCCTGGCCTACCATGAATCCTGTAATGTTTTGAAGGAAGAGAAGTGGTATGCCTCGCTGGCCACACAACTCAACGAAGTGTGCACCTTTGAGCGATGATTCTGAGAACAAGATGCCGTTGTTCGCAACAATGCCAACTTTGTACCCATGAATATGGGCGAACCCACACACAAGTGTTGTGCCATATCTTGCTTTGAATTCATGAAATCTCGAACCATCCACCATTCGTGCGATAAGTTCTCGAACATCGACGGGTGTACGATTATCTTCAGGAATAAGGCCCAGAAGTTCCTCTGGGTCATAGAATGGTTCTTCCACCGGAGAGGTTTGATATGCTGTCTTTTCTGACACACCAAGATTCTCAACGATGTTGCGGACAAGGCGAAGTGCTTCATCTTCGTTTTCGGCAAAATGGTCTGCTACGCCCGATTTTGCGGTGTGGACATCAGCACCACCGAGGTCTTCTGCTGATACCTCTTCACCAGTCGCAGCTTTGACAAGTGGCGGGCCGGCAAGGAAGATGGTCCCATTCCCTTTGACAATAATCGATTCATCCGACATTGCTGGAACATATGCACCACCCGCTGTACACGAGCCGAGAACCGCTGCAATTTGGTAAATGCCATCGCCTGACATTCTTGCTTGATTTCTAAAGATGCGGCCAAAGTGGCCTATGTCTGGAAACACTTCATCTTGCATTGGGAGGAATGCTCCGCCAGAATCGACAAGATAAATGCATGGCAGATGGTTTTCATGTGCAATCGTCTGTGCACGAATGTGTTTCTTCACCGTCATTGGATAGTATGAGCCTCCTTTTACAGTTGCATCGTTGGCAACAAACATACATTGCCTGCCATGCACTGAACCAATACCTGTTACGATACCTGCAGAAAATGCCTTACCGTCATACAATTCATGAGCGGCGAGTGGAGATAGTTCAAGAAAAGCGGTGCCTGGGTCGATGATTTGCTCAATTCGTTCTCGTGGTAATCGCTTATCTCTGGACCGATGGCGTTGAACATACTTTTCGCCACCGCCTTGATACGAACGTTCTAGACGTTGCTTCAAGGTCGAAATGAGGGCTTCATTGTGATTTTTTCGCCCAATGAACTCCTCGCCGTTCACCATTGCATGAGATGGTAATCTATCCATGGCGACCCCTAAGATGAACGCAGGCGTCGGTGTTCTTTAATTTCATTCAACAAACTTTAGCAATCAGACGCCAAGCATGAGGCGGCCAATATCCCTCAAACCCGGTGCAAGACCAACAATCATGACTGCTAGAACGATCAAAAGCCGCAAGTGTGCCTGTCGTCGTTCAATACGCATTTTGGAAAAAAGAAAGGCAATGGCAGCGACAAGGCATGCTTTGATGACAGCGAAAAACCATGCGCCTTCGCCAAGAGAAATACCTAATGCGTCGTTGATTTGACCACCGATTCCAATTACACCATTGCTTACAGGATGCTTTTCACCATATCCAAAAAAATCGATGCCCATCATCGTTGCAAAACCATCGCATAATTGCCCAAACACCATGCCGAGCACCATTGGATGGGCGAGAAGTGCTTTGCTAGACAGGAGTTCTACAGGGTGGTCTTTGTACGATTCAGCGTTCTTTTCCCAGTCATCAATGCTGTACCCATCTGGGATAATACCTGGTTTGAATCCTGTGAGTTCGAGTTGGCGTGCATCTTCTTTGCCAATGTTGTACAGTGCATAACATACGGCAAGGGGAATTCCAATCACGATGATTGCTGGCCACAAGACTGCCCCTTCGGAAACTTTTCCTGATTCTTGCACCCACGGCGTTGAAAGGAATTGAAACCAATGAAATACACCAAGAACAATCGCAGAGATGGCAAAGGCGAGCAAGCCTCGAGTCATAGCATCCCAATCTCTTGTTTGAACAAGCACAAGCCAAACTGACAAAAGTGATGCAAACAGGCCAAAATTCACATACAAACTTCCTATTTCAGGATGCTCATCATATGAAGAAGAGTAGAACACCATCCAATGGAGGGTGAGCAGACCAGCAATCAGAACAAAGAGGGTGAGTCGTTGTGTATGTTCTGAAGCATCTGATGCTTCACCATCAAGAAAGCCAGCAAAAAAATGGGATGCGATCGCCACGAAAATAAGTTGGAAAGCCAACACGAGATGAATGATAGGTGATATGAAAAAAATGTCGACTGTTGTACGGAAAAAATCCGCATCCTCGAGCACCCGTAACACCGGTGCTAAACAGACCCACGCAATGAGGGCAATCGTCATATTCTTTCCATAAGGTATGTTCCACTTTCGAAACAGTGCTTGAAAGAGGACGACACAGAAAAGTAGCGATGAAGTGTAAATTGCGGTGTTTTGAGGAGTATATCCTGCATCACCAGATGTTCCAGCATCTTTGACGACCGGGTCCCAGATAACTGGTTTAAGGCCCTCCACCCAAAAAGCATCGAAGGCTACGACAAAACCTGCCAGAACACCACAGATGGCAACCAAAGCAATCCACATAACGATTTTTTCAAGCAAGGAGTATTCATCATAATCAAGGACATTGGTTGTTGCACTCATCCCTTCGTCCATGATGACCATTCCTAATTTGCTCCACGAGTCGTAGTATTTTGATGCACCGTTATGGTGCCCTATGAAGGAGGTGTTTCAATCACTCTTCTTCTTGGCTCAAGCGTGCAATAAGGTCTGCTTTCTTGCCTCCGACTGGAAGACCGCGCTCTTTGCACAAATCTTTGAGCTCTGCTACGGATTTCTTTGAGTAATCTTCGCTGTGGTCATGGTCGTGGTCGTGGTCATGGTCGTGGTCGTGGTCGGCTACGGCTCGGTCCTCGTGAACCTCAACGAAGCGTACGGTGCCACAATCCATTGATTCTCGTAGCGTTGTCACAACTCTGAATTTGGTCATAGCAGCGTTTGTATCAAACAACATGGTTTGAGGAAGAGTGATGGTAATGTCTTTTCCGGATATTTCAACTTCAAAGTCTGAATGTCCTGTTGTTGATTCAAGGAGTGCTTGAACTCTTTCGACTTCACCGTCAACAACTGCAACAATCTTGAATGAGTACTTGAGTGTCTTTCCAGCCATTGGATGATTGTAATCAATTCGTGCTCGTCCTGCTGCAACATAGGTGACAATACCTTGACGTCCGCCTATGTTGACGGGGGCTCCGATGTAGAGAGAACGTGGGTCCTGAACGGAACTTGCAAGTTTCTGAAAACTGATTGTTTCCATGAGTTCTGCATCTTTTTCGCCGTATCCTTCTGCTGGAGGAATGACAACTTCAATTTCCTTGTTTGGTTTTGCATCGGAAAGAGCTGCATCGAATCCTGGAATCAACTGACCGGTACCAACAACGCAAACCATTGGTGTATATTTTCGACCTTCTTGGTGCATTTCGTGCTCTTTAGCAACCTCTTCTCGAGTTGTCTCAATCAATTTCCCTTCTTCTCCGTCGTAGAGTTCATAATCGACATGCACAATGGTTCCTTCGTCCATTCTATCACCTTAGGTGATTTGGCGACCTACCTCTCCTTCATAACTTGATTGGAAGATTTCACTCTTCCTCTTCATCAGTTTTCCTGAATGTTGGGGCTGCCAAAGAAAGCATCCCCGTCAGCATCAAAACCCATCCAACCCAAACCAAATGCGACCCGTGTAGTGTGTACACTGTCACCCGAATCAGTTCAACTGATTCAGTTCCGTCGGTGGAAACGCTTTGCATGAGTGAGGATGCTTGCGTACCATCGAAAATGACAACTGTATCTCCTGTGAGTCTTGAATAGGTGTCAACCTCTGAACGCGGAAACATCGTTGAATCAAATCGTAAAACTCCAGGTTGGAGCGTTGTCAATTTTTCTCCAATTTTTCCATCATCAATTGAGTAGATTTCAATTGATAAGGTCACGAGGCCATCGCCCACCTCTAGGTCATCAGAAGTCAACTCCACATCGGTAAACATGTAACCATAGCCTTCGTACACAACGACTTCGTCTCGAATTAATGTGACACGGTGAGTCGCATCTCCTCGATCGACGAGTGTTGTGGTGAAAATATGACCAATGATGAGCAAAAGTAAGCCGAGGTGCGTCATGTGTGCTTTGAACGAAATCGAATTCAATCGCTTCCCTCGTTGGCGTCGATTTTTTGCTTCGATGACAAGTTCGTGAATGACAAACGGTGCTGCAACCAACGTCATGGGAAGAACCACCCATGCAAGATGCCCTCTGCTCACAATTTCTGAAATTGAATGGTCTGAATCGAAGCCCCAAGCATGTGGAGCAAAAAACAAACCCATCATTGAAAACACAACAACGCTCGATAATCCAATCATCATTGTTTTTCTATCGAGATGGCGTCCCATGTAGAGATAAAAACTGCAACCTAGAGCAAATAAAAACGGCGCTCCGTATAATTCGTGGGTTTCAAAACTCACTACATCAATGCTTGAAAGAAGAATGACCCAGGTCAAAATAAGATATATTGCTGCGATGACGACACTACCCCACAACGCAAACCTAGGCTTGAACATGTCAATTTTCTTTGATGAATTATCACTAGATGATTGTACAATGAGCCATGGGTGCATGAAGAAGAATAACATGATGGCGGCTTGATATATCGAAATCATGTTGCTCCAAGCAGCAGAAATCGAAACTGCTACCCCGGCAGTAGCCCAACCCCATTTTTGCATATATTCGGCGTACTGCATCGCAAAAATACAGCAGACAAGTGCTGTTGTGAGCATGATATCTTGGATAACGAAATAGGTTAGAAGTGAAAATACGACGGCTAATCCTTCTTTTTTCGATGTCATCCGATGGGAAGCATAAGAAGCGAGAAGCGGAAGGAGGCCAAAAATCAAGTAACCAACCGGAGGTATGAACGCAAAGAGTGTCGGCCCTACAAAGAGTCCAACGGTGACGAGAGCGACAGGTGTCAAGAACATCCACTGCCCAATATTCACATTGGTAAGCGAAGTCGATTTCATACGGATATGGGCGAGCCAAGCACCGACGAGCATGAAACAAATCAAAAGATAACTCATGATCTCCAGGGCCACATCACCTTCTCGTAGTACCATGAAACGAAAAAACACATCACTTGATGAGAGGGCTGAGTCATCTTGAACAAACGTGTGGACGGATGTGGCCCACACACCTCCTGCTCTGGTCACCAAAGTTGCAAAAATAGCCATAAAACCTGCAACGAGAGCCCCGCCTATCCACAATGAATCCGATACTTTACCAGGACGGGTGCGCAAATGAACCATCATGGCAAGAACAATCCATGGAAGGAACGATCCGGTTTCAACTGGGTCCCAAGCCCAATACCCTCCCCAATCAAGAATGAGGTATGCCCAAAGTCCTCCGAGACCTATGCCTAGAGTTGTGATGAAGAACGCTGGACGAAGTATGGGGATTATTCGTTGCTTCAAATTTGAATCTTCATGTGAAAAAATTGAGCTTAGACCTATGGTCGCAAGCAATAAGCAGTACGAATAGGCCAAGAAAATGAGTGGAGGATGAATCACCATGAGGTCGGTTTGAAGCAAGGGATTCAAGCCTTGAGAACGTATCGGGGATACCAATTCTTCAAAGGGCTTAAGCGAGATGGCAATAAGAAGCAGTAGAATCATCATTCCATAATGGAACCTCAAGCGGAGTGCATGTGTTTCAGCCCGTTCCCCCTCCAATGCATGACGGTAGACGAAGGCGAGAAGACCCATCCAGCCAAACCAAAGCAAGAGAGGTCCCTCTCTTGCAGCCCAAGTCGCTGCAAATCTGTATCGAAGAGGGAGGTGTTCTCCGCCGTGTAACGCGACGTGAAGAAAATTGGTATTGTTCGTGATAAACAACATCGCAAGAACTGCAAATGGAAGTGCAAATAGGATGTGTAGGCTATGGTTGAACCAACTCGAGTGCTGTTCTGGCCTTGGTTGAATCATCAGATAAATGAGGGCGATGAGGGATATCCAAAGAATGAATTCCCACATGGTCATCCGAACCGTTGATGTTTCAAGTATATTACCAACCAAAGAACTTAGCTCGTGAATATCCAAACGAAAGGAGAACGGAAATCACTTTCTTTGTGTACAATGTTGGCTTTCTGAACAATATTTTCACGCCTATCCAAGCCTTATCGAGTGGGGACATGTTGCCAAGTTCCTCCGGCAGACACCGTGCCATAACAGACATTTGTTCGTCACTCAAATCATACAATGCGGTTTTACCTTTGAGAATTTTATGATAGGGTGGGAAGGTCGATTTCCATGCTTTTTCGTACCCTGAAAGATGTTTGGCTTCGAGCGAACTACGTTGAATGGCTGCATGAATCGTTTGTGCTGCTTCTCTCCCGGACCATAATGCGAGATGGGAGCCTCCTTCGAACAATGGAGAGGTGAAACCAGCAGCGTCACCAACGAGAATCAATCCATCGGCAACTGTGACGCTGCGAGGTCCCGAAATTGGTATCGTCCCTCCAAACGGTCGTACTTTCATTCCGTCCGCCCTCCACGGTGGATTTGCTGTTGGCTTGGGTTTGAGATAGGTATCTTCGATAAACGAGTCAAGATATTTGACAGCACCTTTTTTGTCCGTTGTCACAAGCCCTACATTTGCTCTTCCTTCTTTTTTGGGAATCATCCAAACATACCCGTGGGGTGAGTACTTTGGCCAGAGATAAAAGTCGAGGTAGCCGTCATTTTCAACTTCGTGCATCTCATATTGAAAGCCCGCAATCACCTCAACTTCCGTGCCCATGTCGAGAATTTTTGAAGCCACTCCTGAAACACCGGATGCATCGATCACCGCTTTGCATTCGATAGGAAATTGTTCGCCTTTTCCATCAATAACCCAATTAGAAAATTCATTATTGCTATTGTATACTCGCTCCATTTTTGTAACTTTATGGTGCAAATGAAGTTCCGCTCCAACCTTGCATGCTTCATCGCACAACCATCGTTCAAAAAGATGCTTTTCAAGAACATAGCCTGGTTCGGTTAGTTTCTTAGCAGTTGAATCTGGAAAAATGACTCTAATACCTTTCACATGAAGTGCGATGACTTCGTCAGGAAGGGTCAGATCAAGATTATCAACAGCGATTTGTGAAAGGCATTCTCCACAGTGAACAGGTGTGCCGACTTCTGGGTCAGCTTCGAGAATCATTGTCTTTAATCCTAGCCTCGAACAGTGCAATGCTGCGGAGCCACCACCCGGACCAGCCCCGATAATGACCACATCACAGACATTCATGATGACTCCTCCTTTACCTAACCACACAACACAGGCTCATGAACAAAACGGTGGCATTTTTCGGTAATGATAGCGTCAAAGTTTTTAATTGAATATTTCAATTTTAAATTGAAATTTTATTTTTCGATAGCAGTCGTAACATCACGCTCACCATTGGCCCAATACACAATGCAAACACCAATGTCCCAAACCCAACATCCCCACCAAGAAGCCATCCAACAGAAAGTGCTGTACATTCTATGACCGTTCGCACAATGCCGATGGAGATTCCTGTTTTTCTATGGAGGCCAGTCATCCACCCATCACGTGGCCCTGGACCCAAGTTCGCAGTGAGGTAAAATCCGCTACCAATGGCGATAAAGGCAGTTCCAACAATCACCGTAATGAATGATGCAAAGGTCGATGTTGGCCTAGGCAAATATGGTAATGCAATATCGATCATCGCGGCGATGATGATAATATTGAGGATAGTGCCAACCCCTGGTTTTTCTCGTAGAGGGTACCACAAAGCGAGCACGACAACACTGACAATGAATGTAGCTCGTCCAATCGTTGTCCCCATCTGTTCTGCAAGGCCCATCGCTAATACAGTCCAAGGTGTGACGCCCCAAACTGCAGATACGATGACTGCATCGCCTAAACCAAAGAGAATTAACCCAAAAATAAGAACCAACATCGTCGAAAATTTTGGTTTTCGTTCAAAAGGATCGGCAGCACTCCACCGCATTGTTGGGATGGCTTTCTTCCTTGAACCTCTCAAGAGACGTAAGAAGATATTTCGATGTTCAGAAGAGACCAATCAAAACCCCTCGGTTATGCCAGATATTCATGCTACTTGTCCTTTTAACATCGAAGAGATTCATTTTGCCGTTCATCAGCGAAATACGGAGGTTCATAGGTGAGAACTTCAACGCAAGGGTGTGGCATGGAGGACGCTTCGCAAGTGGGTTGACCACCTCGAATCACGGGGTGAATTGCTTCGAATGCCCCAACCTGTCGATGTGGAATACGAAGCAGGAGCGATTGCAGATTTACTCGTGAAGAACGATGGCCCTGCCGTTCTCTTTGAGCAACCCCGATTGCCAGATGGTACGATAGCATCGATACCACTTCTCATGAATGCATTTGGTAGCCATGACAGGACGCTACGAGCGCTTGGTGCAAGTCACGAAACAGAAATTGGCGACCGAATGGTCGCTATGATGAAACCTGATATCGGCCTTTACATGAGAAAGCCGTGGAAAGGATTGCCATTGCTTCGTGATGCATTAGCAATGCCGCCCAAGAAAGTTCGACGAGGTAAATGCCAACGGGTCCGGCTCCCGCTTGATTTAACCAAACTACCAATTCCAAAAACATGGCCGATGGACGGGGGCCATTTTGTTACATTACCTCTTGTCGTAACAAAGAACGCAGATGGAGAACATAACCTTGGTATGTATCGTGCTCAAGTCTTCAACCAAAAAGAGTTAGGTCTTCACTGGCAGATTCACAAGCACGGGGCAGAACATGCCGAACGTGGTGAAAGAATGCCCGTTGCAGTATGCATCGGCGGACCTCCTGAACTCATTTTTTCAGCTATTGCACCTTTACCAGACAACCTCTCAGAGTATCAATTCGCAGGCATTCTTGGAAGAAAATCTCTGCCAATTACGAAGGCACTAACTCAGGACCTGTATGTGCCTGCAGAAGCAGACATCATTATCGAAGGATACTGCGACCCAACTGAAACAAAATTGGAAGGTCCATTCGGCGACCACTTTGGCTATTATTCATTGACTGGACAATACCCAGTTCTGCATGTCACAGCGATCACGTGCCGAAAAGATGCCATGTTGCCCGCCACCATCGTAGGTTTACCACCAATGGAAGATGGATATCTAGGTGAAGCAATTGGAAGACAATTTTCGCCCGTCCTCCGTTTCCAACATCGCGATGTCGCAAGCGTTCACCTCCCCCTTGAAACAGGTTTTCACAATCTAGCAATTGTCGCCTCAAAGCAACGATATCCGCGGCAAGCAAGGAAGACGGCTTTGGGATTGCTCGGTGCTGGACAGATGATGTTTCTAAAAATCATCACCGCAGTAGACCAAAACCATGACCCTAAAGACCTCGATGCCTTTCTTGATGCACTCAACAATAAAGTCGAGATTGCGAAAGATGTTATCGTCTTACCAGGGATGGTTGCTGACGCTTTAGAAGCCTCATCGCCGTTTGAAAACGTTCACGACAAATTACTCATTGATGCCTCGTCAATCGTGAGCACAGACCCTCGTTCTCAAGCACCACCGCTCGAAGGTTCATTCAATATTGAAACACCAGAATGGAGGCAAAAAGGTACATCATCTTCGCCATTCACCGACATTGAACAAGTTCATGCTCTTGAGAATGTTCGACAGTCGAGAATGCTGAGGGATAACATGCTCGTTGTATCAACAAATATCAGCGACAGCCCAACTGCACGTGATGGCGGAACAGGCTCAAACGATGATGCGGAAGCCAAACGTCGAGAGAAAATTCTCCAATTGAGAAATCAAATTTGGCAATTGGATTCTCAACGTTTAATTCGTTGGTTGTTTATCACAAATGATGACCTCGATTTAACAACCAAAAAGGCAAGGCGGCGACTCCTTTGGCAACTCACATCCCGATTCGATGTGAGCCGAGGCCTCTCGTTTGACGAAGGTAAAGATAGGCTGTGTTGGGATGCGACAACGCCCATCCCCTCAGACCAATACGGTGTTCGAAGATGGCCTGCAATCACTCTTCACAGCGATGAAACCCTTGAAAAAGTGGCAAACCATCCCGAACTCAAGAAATATCATTGGCCGCCCCACCTTTCATTTGGGGGACCTGTGGAATGAACATGAAGCAGGTCATGTCTTTCGTAAAGGTAGAGCATACTCTTTTTTCCCTCCCATTCGTCCTGATTGGTTACATCATAGCTTTGGAGCAATTTGACCTTCCCCTCAGTATCGACCTTCTTTGGATTCTTCTCGCAGCAGTTGGTGCACGTGGTCTTGCTATGGCGTTGAATCGTATTATCGACAAGGATATTGATGCTGCAAACCCTAGGACAAAAGATCGACATCTTGCATCAGGTTCCATGAGTTTGAGTTCTGCATGGCTTCTTGCCGGTCTCTTTCTCTTGATGCTTTTGGTCAGTGCAGGTTTGCTCAACAGAGTTGCTTTGATGATGGCTTGGCTCCCTGTTGCTGCTTTCGTTGCCTACCCTTACATGAAGCGCTTTACCTGGTTATGCCACCTGTGGCTCGGACTGTGCCTCGGTCTTGCACCTGCAGGTGCGTGGTTAGCCATTGCTGCGGACGTTCATGATTGGGCTGCACTTCACGGAGACTTTCAAACCCATTCAGAGTTTTTGTGGGCACCGACAATAGCCCCTATTTCCATTGGTGTCGCCTTATGGATTACAGCCTTTGACATCAATTACGCACGAATGGATGTTGAGAGCGACCAGCAACAAGGCATTCATTCATTCCCATCGGCATTTGGTGACAAAGCAACAACACGTACGACGATTCTACTCTCATCTGTATGGTTTGCTTGTTTTGCTTTTTCCGACCCCGTTGAGAGCATATGGTTCTTATTAGCATCCGGAATTATGGCACTCGCAAACATTATTGTTGTGATTCAACATCAACAGAAACATAATTTTCAACAGATATTGTTTCGAGTCTCAATGTTGACAGGGTGGGTTCTTCTCGGAAGTCTCATGTTCGGTTTGTACCTGTAGATTTCATGAAGCTGTATTAATTTCAAATCAAAAGTGCAACATTTGCCTCAATTGATTATTTTTCGCGTGATACTTCACCAAACCTATCCTTGATGAAGGAAGGGGGGAAAATTTCAAGGAAGACGATTTCTAGCAGGCCACATGATACATCCTTCTGAATTTCCTGATGAGGACCGATGGTGGGAAAAACACAAAATTGTCGTTTGGTGGTTAGAAGGAGGAGAAATCGGGGATGATTTTGCATGCGGGGATACCCCAGAAGAAGTTGTGAAATTCATGAGAAAAGGAAGTTGGGGAAAAGGTGAGAGTACAGATTCTGAAAAATATATGGCAGGACTGCAGTCGAGAATTATCGGACCTACAAACTTTCTATATCACGATGCTGAATCATTCCTATTTGGTTTGGTCAAAATTGGTCACTTGCATATTCAAAAATGGGAGTGGGAGCCAGAATATGAGAAACCAAAAGGCTCCTCAAAGTGAAACTTCTCAGCAACACATAGAGTACGCAAGAATAGGACGTACTGCAACCCTTCGTGAATAGATCCATGTGAGCGAGGGTGTTGTGGTGAACCCTCGTAATCGTACACGGCAATGAGGGTAGCGTCTGTATCGGCCCACTGAATCCCCTTTGTATCGGAAAATAAAATGCAAAGGGGTTTCGGATACACCCTTTGCTTATGTGCGAATACGATTCAATCTTACTTTGGAAAGGACAATAAATCAAGTGGAATTCGGGCATTCAATTCCTTACGATTTTTCTCTTTTTCCCTTTGATACTCCCTAGCCATTTTTTCTAATCTTTCGGCCTCTCTTTTGTCATTTTCTTGCCTCCAATATCGTACAAGTTCCTTATAGTCTAGCACCAAATCATTGTAAAATGATATTTTGTTTTCCAAGTACACGCAAACATGGCATTTGTTATCTTCTGAACCAGCCAAAACAATGCATATTCCGCAATGCGAACAGGAACCATCACAAGCATTTTGACGGATGGAAACGAAGCAATCATCACACACATTACCTTCATGGAAATCTACATTTCCATCGTTATGATGTTCTCCACAAACTGTATCGCGTTTTTTGTTTACGTTACCTTCACAAACACTACAAAAGGCTGGATTTTGACACACCATACAAGCTGTAATTATTACCCCTGTAGATTTACATCGAGCACACTCAACTGACGCATCGGCAATCGACACATCTCCCATAACAACAGAATCTTTCAAGCCAATAGAATTGGATGCAGGGGGTCCTATCGGTTTTGAACAGTATGGACAAGAAATCCAATCTTCTTGAACTTCCTTTCCACACTCTCGACAATAGGGCATAGTAGTTTGAATAAATAGTGATATTTCAAAGGGCCCCCTTCGCATCAATGGGTGAGCAGAGGGTACCCACTGCTCATACGTCTAAGCAAAGGGGGGCCGTTTGCATTTCGTTCAGATGTTTTCAGTAGGGGTTATATTGAAATGGTGTCATCATGACCACATAACATGCGAATATCGACTGTATTCTTCGTAAGTTTCATGTTCATTTCCAACATCTTGATACTCAGTATACCAACTGTCGAAGCTGATGATCAAGCGCTGAATGCTACTGAAATCAGTGACCTACAGGTCCATAGCAGTTGGATATGCTCTCCAGATTGTGGTGCTGAGCCAGTCGATGAATATGATTGGTATAAAGCAACATTAGGCTCCAATAATGTTGGACAGTTATTTGTAGATAATTCGGGAGAATATTCCGATGTGACAATTCTTGTAGAACTGTACGAGGCCAACATGGTTATGATAGATTATTTTGAAGTAGATGCCGGAAACAATGAAAGTTATATCTTGTCCAACAACAAATCTACTAGTGAACTGTATTTTTTTAGTATAACAACAAATGACGGTTGGTTTGATGATGGGACTAATTATTCGATATACCTAACCGTTCAGTACGACAATTATTGGAATGATGCCACAGATATTGAAGTGGGCTCATTCTTAGATGAAGATGTAGTTTGCATTTCTGACTGCCCAGGAGATATTGTTGACCCCGAGGATTGGTATCATTTCACAACTGAGTCTGACCAAAGTATTGGAATTGTTGCTGAAGAGTTAACTTGGTTCACTTACCTAGATTTCGAATTATTTACTTTAGATTCTGGAGTATTAACCTCTTTTGAATATGAGTACCATGGAGGAAGTGCTGGTGGATTGCAAGACTACAGTGTACGAGCATGGTTCAATACTACAAAGGTAATGGAGATTTATGTTCGAGTATATACTGACCAACCAGATGATGTAATGTATAATTTGTCAGTAAGTTCTGGCACTTGGGTAGATGTTGTCGAAGACGATTACCATTGGGTTGCATTTCCAGAATTGAAAATTGGAGATGAAGTACGTGTTCAAGCGATTCGCACTGATGCGCCTAACGATCTTGACGTTCTCCTGTACAATAAATCAGAATTTGAAAACTACCGTAATGAGATCGTAAACAATGAAACAACATCTCCATCCGAACTTCTAGCAGAGGAAGATTGTTTGGTGTGTTCCATATCCTTTGTACTATCACCTGATAAAGTCGGCTTAATGGATGCCAAGCCCATGCAAACACATGATGTATATCAAGTAATTTCTTGGTCTCCAACCTTGATACTGGTGGCTGACTATACAGATTATTTACAAAACCCTCCTTCCAATTCAGAAGTAGATATTGCCAGTGTTTTTCTCTCAATTAGTGTAATAAATTCAGTTCAAACTCCTGAATACTATGAAGTTCATAAATTCGAATCGTCACAATGGATTCTTGTAGATTCAGGGACAACTACTGATGGCCAAGTTAACCCACCTACTGATGGATGGAGTTCTGATTCAACGTCTGTTGACACAGAAGGTTCATCCACCTTATACCGATTGATTGTTCAAGATTCTGTAAACAGTGGCATCATAACTAACTCAACATTTGAAATTACAAATACAAGGCCCGATGCCTGTTTGGACTTGGATGGTTCTTTGGCAGGAACAATAACCGAAAACATCCCTATAAAAATGGATGCAGCATGTTCTTCAGACTTCGACAATGACGATTTAACGTATAATTGGGAAATTGATGGTGTGATGGTCACATCGGCTGAATTATTCGAAATGACCTTTCCAGAAGGAACTCATTCTGTAGAACTCACTGTTACTGATACATTGGGACTTAGTGATAATGATCAAATTACAATCAATGTCGAAGATTTCCCTTACGAGGATTATGCTGAAAATACAGTAGTCAATTTTTCAAACCAAACCTTCACTTCAGTAAAGATTGAAAACGTACTTTTCGAGAATACTTCAGTCGCCCCACAATGGCTAAATTTTGGAATCATTGGAACCCAAATTGGGGTTGGATTGAATATCGAAAGTCGCATTACACAAGTAATTGAATACGATTTATCGATAGACCATACCGAAGGCCAAACAACAGCATCTAGAAGTTCTGAAATGGTATCTACAGAAACTGCAATGAAGGTTAATTTAGCACTATTCATCGTCGATATTGATTCTGGAAATGAAACGATTTATGATTTGCCAATGCCGATGAAAGAACAGGTTTACGAGGGTCAACCATGGTTCCCAGTAGGATTATTTGATAGGGTCTATTACTGGGGGGATTTAGCTGTAGTTGACACTTCAGGGCCGACTTCAGAATTCGTCAATAATGCGTCCTTTGATATTGAAATACCTGCTTTAGACTTGATGGAATATATCGCCACAATGGCAAACAATATTCCTGGCTCACAAATCCCTCTACTTGCATTAGGAATTGCTGTTGACTACAACTTGTACCTTGATATCAATCTAGAATTTGAGATAACTAATACTGGGGAGATTTCGGAACTTTTCATGGATGAAACAACAAAGCAAACCATTCAACTAACAGGTTCAAGTTTGTCACAATCCTTCAACCAGGGAATCGACTACTTCGCATATTCGACACTAGATTCGTCGACCGAGATTTTTGGAGGAATTGGGATGAGATTGAGGATAGCCCAACCTGGTTGGCTAACAACAGGACTTGGTTTCTTCTATGAAGATCCAATGTTTTTGGAAGGAATATGGAGCTACAATATCACTCAATCAGAAGAGCCAATGGCGACAACAAATGGAATAATCTCAAATCTAGCAAACACATCGGTTACTTTCACTTTGGTTGAAGAAATAATGGGAAATAATACCATAGTTGACGATACCAACAATAGTACAGTAAATGATGGTAATAACTCAACAACAGATGATTCAAACAACACTTCCAATGATAATAACGATACCAACAATAGTACAGTAAATGATGGTAATAACTCATCAACAGATGATTCAAACAACACTTCCAATGATAATAATTCAAACCAATCTGGAAATGATGATGAGGCCGAGGAAGAAGAGATTGTTGTTGAAGATGCTTCTGAAGATTCAGAAATTGATAATTCTATAATAATGCTAAGTGCTGGTGTTGTAGGGTTGCTAACAATACTCCTAATAATCACATTTGTGATTAGAAGAAAATAAGAATTTATTCTACGTTTTCAGTTACAACCATCAACAAATTAATTCGGATAAGTTGCGAGGGGAGTCCTAAACCCCATTGCATTTTTCTTACCGATACAAAGGGGATTCAGTGGGCCGATACAGACACTACCCATTGCTTTGGGTGACGGAAGGTGTGCAATGTTCATGTGCCCATTGTATTTGTCAAGGAACATGAACCCAATTGTCAAGTCACTACTCGAATTTAATCGAGCCTTTGATATTCCAAAATTAGACGCACCCGGACTCGGACCAGATGAACGTATTGAGTTAAGAATTAAGTTGCTTGAAGAGGAAGTTCAAGAGTATGCAGAAGCGGCTCGAAGTGGTGATTTGGTTGAAATTCTTGATGCCCTTGCAGATATTGGCTACATCCTCGCTGGCACGATTATCAACCATGGCATGCAAGATATCTATGACGATGCATTTAACGAAGTACACCGCTCGAACATGGCCAAACTCGTCGATGGTAAGGTGCTTCGCAGAGATGACGGTAAAGTCATGAAGCCGGAGGGCTGGCAGCCACCGAATTTAGCACAATTTCTTGCAGATGAATAAAACACATGTATTCATGATTGATGAGTACATGGCTCGACCATGAGCCGACCTGTTGCTTTGGTAACTGGGGGCGGGCGAGGAATTGGCAAGGCCATCTGTTCACGCCTTGCGAATGATGGCTACGATATTTTACTCACCTACAATTCATCATCGAAACCTGCAGAAATGTTGGTCGACGATATTCGTACTTCTGGCAGTGACGCACTTGCAGTCAAAGTTGACTGTTCAAATCAAGGTGAGGTCGACCTTTTAGGCATACATCCTTGGATGATGAGAAAAATCGATGTTGTCATCCTGAATCACGGCGTGTACGAACGTGTGGATGCAAAACACATGACGATGGAACAATTGCAAACCACGATGAATACAAATTTCAATGGGGCGGTGCACGTTTGGTCGACTGTACAGCAACACCTTACTCCGAACGCGAGATTGGTTGTTATCGGATCCCAACTTGGAACAAAAGGCTCACCTCATGGAGCAGATTACGCTGCATCCAAAGCTGCACTCGCTGTTTGGGCTCGCTCTCTCGCATTATCCGTAGCAAAAGAAGGGAAGCGTGTCAATGTGATTGCCCCAGGCTATGTCGATACAGACATCTTATCGGGAGATAGTGATGAAAAACGTACCCAAAGAGAGCACGAAGTACCTTTGCAGAGAATTGGCTTACCAGAAGATATTGCGAACACAGTCGCATTCCTCGTTGGAAACGATTCAAGTTACATTACTGGAGCCATTCTTCATGTGAACGGTGGACTTTATCTCCCCTAATCATTGGTGATTGGTATGAGCGATTGGGATGATGAGGGTGAATTTGATTCAACTCATTATGACGACAGCAACGATGCTGACATGGAACAGCGCCATCCCTTTGATTTGTCAAAAGCACTCGAAGGGGCTGCATTGGATGACCTTCACCCCGATGTCAAACGATTTCAACTCGTTTCAGACTTCGAACCTGCTGGAGACCAGCCAAAAGCAATTGAAAAATTGATTTCTCAATTGGAAAATGGCCAAGAACGGTGTGTTTTGTTGGGCGTGACAGGCAGTGGTAAAACATACACGATGGCTCACATCATTCAGAGACTCAACATTCCCACGCTGATTATGAGCCATAACAAGACCCTTGCTCGCCAATTGTATCATGAAATGGCAGGATATTTTCCAAATAACGCTGTTGAATACTTCGTTTCTCATTATGATTATTATCAACCCGAAGCGTATCTTGCACAACGAGATTTGTACATTGAGAAAGAGATGGGTATTAATGAACGGATTGAGCAAGAACGGTTCGCTACTGTTGCTTCCCTTGTCACTCGACCCGATTGTGTTGTCGTCTCTTCAGTATCATGCATCTATGGTTTGAATCCACCTGAAACATTTCTTGAACATCATGCTCGATGCTATATCGGGCAGTCAATTGACCCAAGAGATTTGTTAAGTGAATTGGTCGATTTACAATACAGACGAACACCCAATGACTTAGCGAGAGGGGAAGTTCGTTTGAGGGGCGAAGTCCTTGATGTTTGGATGCCAAGCCGTGACGACCCTATTCGAATCACTTTTGATTTTGAAGGGATTACTGGCATTAGCGTTTGCGACCCTGTTACTTGGGAAGTGTTGGAACCACTTGATGAAGCATGGATTCACCCAAAAGAATTCTTCATGACAGGGCAAGACCGATTTGAAAAAGCACTCGAGTCGATTGAAAATGAGCTCAAAGCGAGACTAGGGTTCTACGCAAAGCAAGATATGCCGGTTGAACATATGCGGCTCCAACAACGCACAGATTACGACCTTGAAATGCTACGAGAGATTGGTCACTGTCAGTCTATTGAAAATTACTCAAGACATTTTGATGGAAGAAAACCTGGTGAACGCCCATACTGTCTTCTTGATTTCTTTGCTGCTTGTGCGAAACAATTTCATGGCGACCCAGACAAATTTCTTGTCATTATGGATGAATCCCATGTCAGTTTACCTCAGATTGGCGGTATGTTCTTTGGCGATAAATCAAGAAAAGATTCACTTATCACTCATGGATTTCGATTACCTTCCGCTGCAGATAATCGACCTCTGAAATTACCCGAATTTCAACACCTCGTTCCTCAAATGGTGTATGTTTCAGCAACACCTGGCGAAAGGGAGTTGCGACACCTTTGCGAAGTCACACAACAACATGTACCCAATGCCCTCCTTCATGTCGGCTCTGGGGGAGGGGCAAAAAGCCCAGAACTATCAAAAAAGCATCCTGAAGCTGAATCAATGTATGACATGCTTCAGTCAATTCAACATATTGCAAAAATGGAAATCCGCCCGACTGGCCTGCTTGACCCTGAGATTGAGGTGAGGTCGACAAGTGGACAGGTCAACGATTTGCTCTCAGAAATAAATGCAAGAGTAGAGAAAGGCCAACGAACCCTGGTCACTGTAATGACGATAAAATTCGCAGAGGAAGTAGCAGAGTACCTCAACAGAATGGGTGTAAAAGCACATCACCTTCATTCCGAAATCGATACGATTGAACGTACAGAAATCATCAATGCGCTCCGCATAGGCCACATCGATGTTATTGTGGGGATCAAC
>Ga0255751_10001658_pt1 | contig 21111 bp, 28 predicted proteins | sample 071ome_20_FD_179951 | JGI IMG/M metagenome (GOLD analysis project Ga0255751, IMG submission 179951) | Coastal salt marsh microbial communities from the Groves Creek Marsh, Skidaway Island, Georgia - 071412BT metaG (version 2) | ecosystem: Environmental > Aquatic > Marine > Intertidal zone >...
ATAAAATTAGTGATTGCAGACGTTAGGTCGGTGCGGTTTAACCAATCCGCGACCGCCGACTGCAATTCAGCGTAGGTCGTGATCGCCACTAGACGCGGCCTCCTCTCGTCCTAAAAAAACGATTGTCAGGATCGTTGAGCCACTTCTTAAAACGGGCAGGGTCATCAACGATGCCCTGCCGTTTCAAGTCGTAGTACAGGTTCAATGGTATCGACGCCACCTTCGACCACTCGCCGTAAGGCTTGTGCTTGTCGATTTCATTAGCCGAGCGCTTGTTCATCTCAATGATGTTGGTCACGTCTTGCGTCTCGCTGATGATGATCTTGTCATCCTTCAGTGAGTCGCCAGATTCGTAAACAAACTCAGTGTGAGTCCCGAGCAGCTCGTCAATGTTTAGTGTGCGTCGATCTTCCATCTTTCACCTATTAGCTGGTTGACAAGTCAGCCACTACACCAAGACCTGCTTCCTGGTTGACCTGGAGGCCGACCTCAGCAAGAAGCATGTACTTAGTTGCGTCACCCGTCTTAGCAAGCTCTTCGCTTTGAATCGGGCGAAGCGTAGCCAGCTCACACATATCGGGGTCAACGATGTAGCAATCGCGTGCTCGTGAGAAACGAGAAGGAACGATCTGTACAGATCCGAAGTCACTCATGTAAACGTCAGCCGCACCGATGATGGTGGTGGGTGAATCAGAAGGCGCCATGTAACGCTGAGCCGCGATACCAGCAAAGCCAGAGATCACAGTCTTAACGTGAGGGCCAACCATTGCCATCTTGGGCTCGCCGCCCTGAGTCCATACAGACTGCAGAACAGTCTTAAGCAGAGCCTCAGTGATGGCGCGTTGCGTACCGTCGGTAGCGGCAGCGTTAACTACGCCGCTTGATACTGTGGGATCTGCACCGCCTGTTCCGCGTGAGGTGTTGGTCTTGATGAACGCAGACAGAGAAGCCGTCTTACGAGCGGTTGAGCTGTTACCAGCTACTGCAGCCTGGTTCACACCGCAAAGGTTGTATTCCATGTCCCGCTTTAGCTCGTCGCCTTTCTTAGCGAGTTGGTAAGCGATCTCTGATCGACGACCAGCCAGGTCCATCGCGCCTCCGAGGTTGTCAGCGATGATGAAGTCCTTGCGTAGAATCTGCGTGTAGTTACCAAGACGTGAAGTCGCAGTGACTGCAGTGTAAGAAGACAAGTCGTCGCCGTCGATCTGCGCGTTAGCTGCAGCGGCTGCGAGGGAGTCAGTCTGCCATTCAAAGAACGTGTTGGTGACCTTGCGTCGCTTGGTCATGTTTGACACGAAAGGTGTCGTTTGGGGCGAGATGTTGAAAATAACATTCGCCAAGTCTTCACGAATACCGACCGCGTCGTACTTCGTGAAAGTGTTGGTTACGATAGCCATTGTTTAATTCCTTAGAGCATCGATTCAAGTAAATTAGCCGCATCATCGAGACGGCCACTTCTAGCAAGACGTTGACGAGCTGACTTCTGCCTTCTTGAACCTGGTTTCGACTGAGCCTGACTGCTGCCCGGCCTTACCGTCTTGGACCGACGACCATCTTTCGCTGCGCGCTGCACGCGCTTTTGGCCTTTGTCGTAGAGCATTGCTTTGCGCAATACCTTGATGTGGTTTGCGCGAACTAGGGCTTGTAATTCTTCTTCTGCAACGCCCGAGTTGATTAAATACTCTCTAAGCTCTTCGCGCTCTTTCGCCGCAACGTCGTTATCCCGCCACTCGGGGATAACTTCAGGAAGCCTCTGAACTTCCTCTTGCAATATCTGCTGCATGGTCTGCATTTGATACTGTCGATTAGCCTCTTGAACTCGCTGCTGCTCGAGCTGTATCGCCTGCATCTTCTGTTGCTTAGCAGACTGCCTTTGTTGCCATTGACGTTCGAGTCGCGTCGCCTCAATTGGATCCTCATCGTACAAACGATCGAAGTCCGGGGCGGGCTCGTCCATTCCGTTCAATTGTTGCTGCAGTGCCCCGAGAAGTTGGGCGTATTGCTGTCGCTCTAAAAGCACGGCATCCCGGTCTTGCTCGAACGATCTTCGTTCTTCCGATAATGCCTGCGACTTTTTTGTGTAATCTGATTGACGCGAGTAGCCTGCCTTAAGCTCGTCTATTCCGACCTCGATCTCCTGTCCGTTTACCTTAACGGTGAAGACGGTGTCGTCTGACTCAAGCTCGTCTGACTCTTGTTCATCGTCATCCAGTTCGACTTCTTCATCTTCTGAATCGAGCGCTTCTTCTGCCGCGTACTCTTCTTCAGTCTCATCAAAAGCCTCGCCCTCAAGGGACTCGTCAACGCGCTCTGATGAATCGTTTGCCGTGTCCTCGTCTGAGGGGGTCAACATATCCAATATCGCGCTTTGCGCTGAACTGATCCCCATATCTGGGGAATCGTTGCCTTCAATTCTATCACTCATAATTCTAGTTGCTCCTTTGTTTCTCAAACGCAATCGAATCTGCTGCCGCACGCATGTCGTTCACCAGTTGCTCAAGTGCTTCTAATTTCGCGTGTATTCGCTCCCGCTCATCGGGTTTGCGCTCACGCTGCCACGCTTCAAAAAACTCATACTTGACCCGGCCGACTAACGTCGAAAAGTCCGGGTCGTCGAACATCCTCTGGATGTTCTCAAGATACTGCTGCTCGGTTTTGGCCATTGACTGTGCTCGCTATTTGCCTAACCACTTCTCTGTCTCGTTCAGCATTCGCCTTGATCTCGGCAATGTTCACCTGGGCGCCGTAACGCGCCTCAAGCTCTGCCGCCTTCAAGATGATGTCCGCTTCATCTTTGTCTCTTCGCCGATCGTCTTCGCGCATCATCTTTTCCCGCTCTAGCTCTAGCTCGGCCTGCTTCTTCTGCATATCGACTTGCAGTGCTTGCATCTGCAGTTGGATCAGTTGCTGATTCGGATCAGGCTTCTGCTCTTGCTGCTGGGCCTGGGCCTGCATCTGCTGCATGGCTTGTGTCGGATCGGTGAAGAATCGATTGATGTCCTTGAACCCGGCAAGCTCAAGCATTTGCGTGAGCGTCGCGTAGTAGTTGGTCGGGCTGACCATCGGGTTCTGTGGGCCGAGTTGCTGCATGATCATTTCTTGCTTCTGAGCAACCTGCTGCAACATGCTCATGCGCTCTTGATCTGATCCGCGACCGAGATGGACGTTACTCACCACGTCCATGTCTGCGTTCCAGATGTCAGGCGACATCGGCACAAACTGATTGCGCAATCGAATCATTCGCGGTCGATCTTGGTATTGAATGATCAAGCGCAGGAGACCTTTGTAGAGGCGCGTCATGCCGTTTTCGGCGAACAGCCGGCTAATCATCTCAATACGCTGTTGCGCCGCTGCGATCGTCTGCTGCACGGCCATAAGCGTCGATGATTGAAGTTGCTCTGGCGCCAGACCATCGGCCGCTCGGCTGATGCCGGTTCGGTTCTCTCGGAGTTGGTCGAGATACTCCATCATGGGGAATGCGGCCTGGCCGACGTAAGGCAGTGTGAACGGCACGACTGCACCGGGGTTTCGCATGCGAATAATCCCGCCGGCTTCGACGTTCATCACGTCTTCGAGTGAGGCTTGCCCTTCTACAATGCCGACTCTTGGATGAGTAGACATAGCAAGAGAATCAAGACTTGCACGTAGCACTGCCGACTTGATTCTCTGAATGTCCATCGTGAGGTCCGCGATCGACATACCAAAGAAAGCATGCGGCTCAGGGTCAGGGCAGAAATGAGCGAAGGGAATATCATCGGCTGGCTCGTTGCGCATGACTTCGTAGTTCGGACCCATGCAGCAAAGCTTGCGCAGCTCGGCAATGCCGTCTCCATCAACGTCCATGCGCATGTAGGCTTCAACATAAAGGACTCGCTTGCGAGAAGGGTCGTCGGTGTAGTCGCGATTCTCCTGCTGGCTGAGCATCCGCTCGCGAGCCTCGACGTTGTACAAGGTGAAGTCATCGTCTTCAGTTTCATAATTGGTGACCGTGTCGAAGTCGTAACCCATTTCGACAAGCTCACTGACGGTAGCGTAGCGGCGGTGCGCGATGAGATCCGCGTCCGCAAAGGAGCGAGCGTGGCGCGAAACGAGAACCTCCTCGGGAGGCACCGCCGCTACTTTGACTTTGCCGTTCACCTGGCGATGAATGACAGAAACGTCATGTAGCATTTGCGGCTGACCTGTTTGCGAATCGACCTGGTCGTTGCTCGCGCTGCTGGAAAGCATTCTGACTTCGATGTTGGGATCTGCGTTCAGTGCCGCGAGCGCCTGATCATCGAGTCGTTTTAGTTCGTATGTTTTTACTTCTTCGATCTCGTCCCAGTAATACTTCAGGAATCCACTGCCCTTGACGAGCGCGTCTTTAAACGTCTGGTACATTATCGAAACAAAAGCTTCGTCCTGATCTTGGTTCAGAACGTAGTTGACGTAGTCGGTCGCCTGCTTTGCGATCTCAACGTCCTCTGGCCCGGTTGGCGCGTACTCGACAACGTGATCGCTGCCGCAAAAGACGCGCATCAAACTCGGGAGCATGGCCTGCACGGTATCGCGCACGTCCATCGTCATCGCAGTTGAGCGGCCTTCTTGCTCGTTGCCGAATGGTTCGCCGTTGTAATACTCGGCGGCTTCAGCCCGGCCAGGGCTTACCGTGTTGTCAATGAAATCGACAGCGTCTTCAATCGCTAGACGCGCGATCGCGTTGATCTGCTCTTCATCCATCTCCGGGTTTTCTTCGACGTACTGCTCGTCGTCATCGTAATAATCTAATTCGCTCATAATGGGCTCATGTCTAATAATGATTCGCCAACGAGCTGCGCACGGCGCGGGAGCTGGCCAAAGAGTGATGTGATGGGCTCAATGATCGGCATCGCAGGCGCCAGCAATCCGGCAAGAAGCTGCATTCCGTCATCGCTCAATTGCTGACCGATTTGAGTTCGAGGTTGGTAATCCATAGCTGCTAATCGAGCTTGGCTTGCTTGGTCAATCTGACTAGTCGGTCTACTGCTGGTCAGCGATTGAATAAGTGTGTGGGGCGCATTAGCGATCGGTGCAATAATCGCAGAGCCAGCGTTTGCTGCGGCGTCGAGGATGCCGGCTCCGTAATCGGCGAGCGTGGGCTCGGCTTGTGACGGCTCTTTAATCGCGGCAGCGCCTAGCAATCCAGCACCGCCTGCTGCGGTCATTGCTGCGGGGGTTGCGGAGCCGTCTTGCTTGTTTTGCCTCAAATAGTTATCGACACCCTCAGCCCATTGCTCGTTGAACGGCTGATAGAGTTTGGGATTCATGACCAGTGAGCCGGTCTTCTGCGACTCGGTGAACGGCTGTCCTGCAACGTTGGTTGCTTTGTCTAGCTCTGCAAAAACATCTGGGTACATCACTCGAGCTGGCACACTTTGCTCGAGGCCGCCAATGTACGTGCCGGGAATGATCGTGTCATAGCTTTGATGCGGCGCATTCGGCATAGTCGGCGCGTTGGGGTCGGCAGAGAACATGCTGAACCCAGAGCTGCCGATCGGTGCGTTCGCTAACTCGGGCTGTAGAATTTCTGCGTGAGCGTCTTCTTTGACCGGAAAACCAACGTCGCGATAGCGCGACTTAGACATTTCATCAACAAAAACAGATCGAAGCTTGCCTGCGCCCTTCTGTGGATAGTCTCCGCGACCCATTAACTGGTCCATTGCGTCGGGATGGTTAAGACCCACCCACTCAGGTCGTAGCTTTCTTAGCTCGGCATCGAATTTCTTAATGTCACCCTTTTTGATTGGCAGCGAGCGAGCTTGCTGAAGCATTGACTCTGCCACCGGCGTACTAAAATTTACCGCCTCTTTGCCCATCGCCGAAAATATGCCAACGGGCTCCATGCCGGTTTCATCTGCAGCCAAAGCAAAGTTGCCCTGCTTTTTTCGAGCAGCATCTGCCATCGAAGCCCAACCATACCCTTGGTCCTGGTAGCGCAGCGGGAAGTTGCTGCCGCCCTCAACCTGAACAGGCGACTCTAGATTCACGCCGCCGATTGTCTCGATCACTTTGCCAGTGGTGCTCGTGTCGCCCGATACAGGAACGCCAACCTTGCCTACTAGGTCATCGACTGTGAGCAAGTTACGCTCACCGATATCGAGCGTTTGCGTTTTGTTCTCAACATCAGAACGGAGCTTCTCTCGAGCCCTAAAAGCTTTGCTCTCACGCATCGCTTTGTCGTATTTGGTAAGCGCCGACTTAACCGCTGTTGGGTTCTGAGCGCTTTCGACGGTGAGCATGCCGAGACGGATTAAGTTTGCTGGCGTAGTGAGGAAGCCAGCTTCAGCCTCATTCGATTGCTGCAGCATCGCTGCGGCGACCGGGATCGTGACGCCGTACTTGCGAGCGATGTCGATTAGTCGATCATCGAAAATAACGAAGTTTTTTGATTGTTGTGGATCGGGTTTATGACGAGTGAATGCGTCACCGTATTCGATACCGGGCACACCCTCGGCTTTCATAATTTCAGCGCCCAGAGGGGATATATGGAACCTGCGGAAATGGTCGTGATCAGATTCTGGATCGCCGAATATGTTTTTGCCTTTTGGAGACTTTTCGGCAAACCTAGCGTAAGCGCGCTTGACGATATCTGGCTGGTCTTCCAGCGGGCTATCGAGTTTTAAAAAGTCTTTTCGATCGGCGCGAATGTTGACTTCGTATAGCCTGCCAAGTTTTGGCCCGTAGTCTGTGATCTCTTTTGCGACCGCTTTTGCGGTACTTGCTAAATCGGGGTCGTCAGCATATCGAGCCACAAGCTCTTCGGGGCTAGCGTGCAGCATGGCGTCTTCGTACATCTGCATGCGCTCGTAATCGCCCTTACCCTCTGCTGCCTTGTACTTGCGCATCAGGAAATCTTCGTAATCAAGATCGCGCTTTGTCAGTTGATCGCGATAATTCCTGGCAACATCCTCGGACTCAGCAAAGTACAAGCCTTGCCCGTACATATTGGCGCCTTCGCCGGTCAGCGGGTAATCGGTACTAAAACGATCAAAATCATGCGGAGAGCCGTGATAGGCCCGAATTCCAGGCGAGAGCAAGCCGGCATCGAGTGCTGCCTTAGTGGCTTGCTTGGCGGCTCCGAGCAACGCCATCTATTTCTTCTTTTTGGGGCTTTTCTTTTTCTTTTTGTCAGCAATGCCCATCATGATGACGATGTCTGCTGCTGCTTCGCGGTGGCCACCGGGGCCGTTTCGGTAGGGTTTTTTCTTTCCGGTTGCTTCTAAGTATTCGGTCATCGCCATTGAGCGCTCCCCAGATATGGGCAAAAGGTACGCTCCATTGTCGCAAATCAGATCGAGTTGCGTAAGTATCTTGTGGTTACTTTTTCTATACAACAGAAAGGTTGCGTCGAATCGGCTTAGTCCAATTACTGGCCATCGATGATCCCTTGATGACCGTGGCGGCCTCAGTTGCAAAAGTAAGACATACGGCGTCTGCGCGGTCAGGGCTCGCCATTCCCCGACGCCGCATCTCGTCCTTGCTTTCGATTTGAAGCTTGCCGCTGCTCGTAAACTTATACTTAACAGCGACCAGCTCGGCCAGCAACAGATCGTCCTTTGGCAGACTCACGTCGCGCGCCTCGAGCCAGGCTTTCAGCTTGAACCAAAGCTCAGCTCGAAGGTTCGTATAAGTGGTCCTGAGCGCCGGGCTTTCAGCCGTGTTAATGCCCACGGCCGGCAGGCCCAGCTCGCGCAGGCGATCGCACACGCCACCACCAACGCCTATCGAGTCCACACAAATCTGCATCGGCTCTTGCCTCGGCTGACAGCTCTCGTATTCGGCCACCACGGCGCCTGTGAGCTGCATTAAGTCGAGCCCCCGCCAAGTCTCCATTGCTAAAATCTTTCGCCCCTGGCGCTTGCAGAGCACGCTGCTGGCGCTCCCGAATCGCGCAACGTCCAGCCCCCAGATAATCGCCTCTTCATCGCTGATCTCAATATCACGCACCTGCGCGCTTTCGACCAGCTCTAGCGGGATGACCGTGTCATCGTCGCGGGCCGGGAACTCTCCGAGCACGCGAACGCGAAACGCGTTGCTCTCCTCCCCATACCTCACCTTCATCTCTTCGATGTACTGCTCGCTCACCATCGGCGAGTCAGCGCAGCTCACCTTGCGCGTCCACCACTCGCCGGCTTGCGTGTGGTGCGTGTCGAAGAAAAACCCGCTCGATCGAGTTGGGTTGCCGAGCAGAATCGTGCAGGCGTTCTCGCCGGACATCGACCCGGCTGCGGCCTCAAACACTTGCTCAGGGATACCAGACGCCTCGTCACAAATGAGCAACACGTTATCAGCATGCACGCCCTGCAGCGCTTCTGGCGTCTCGGCACGGCTAGTTCGAGCGCTGATAAAGCATTCGCTCGGCGCCGATTTGTGCGCGATACGATCGGTCTTCACCTCGAGGATGTCCTTAAGCGCAATCGGCAGCTCATTAATCCAGCGCTTTAGCTCCGCGAACAGCGCGTCAAAAAGCTGCGCGCTGGTCGGCGCCGTCACAACGATCTTCACCGGGTATCGAGTGATGAGATACCAAAGCATCGTCCAGGCAGCGGCCGTGGATTTGCCCACGCCATGCCCCGATCGAATAGAAATCTTACGCTCGCCATCCTGAACGGCCTGCAGCAATTCTGCCTGCCATGGCTGCACTTTGATCTTGAGCACATGCTCGACAAACGCCACCGGGTCGTGTCGGTAGCGCTTCAGGAAATCGATATAAGGATTAGGGGGCAGTGCTTTGGGCATCGAGTGCTCGCTTAACTTTCATGTGGGAGGTGGGGAGCTTGTATTTCGCGGAGACAAGTTGCGCGATGTCGCGATAGCTTTTCCCCTCGTCTCGAAGCACGCGCATCATGCCGATCGCTTCGCGCCGGAAAGGCAGCTCGACTACCTTGCTCTCTTTGCCCTCGCCCTCAACCTTGCAGCCCCAGGGCGCTTCGCCGCCGATAAACCCGCCCCGCTCGCGCTTCGCGCGCCGGCCGCGCATCGTGCGCTCCTTGATCACGCGCCGCTCGTGGCCGGCGAACGCCGCCATGATCTCGAGCATGAGGCGCGCAGTCAGGTTGCCATCATCGGTCACGTCGCCATGGCCGTTCAAGAACAAACGCACGCCGCGCGCCTTGAGGTCGTGAATCGTGTTCAGGCAGTCGCGCGCGTCGCGGCTGAATCGATCGAGGGCGCTGCAGATAATGATGTCGCCCGGCTGAATATCGAGAGTCGCGACAGCCGGCCTGGCGAAGAACGGCACGCTGCCGCTCACGCCGGGGTCTTGCAAGAACGTGATGTCCGTGGGGAGTTGGTTCGCGAGAGCCACGCCCTGGATCATCGATTGTTGCGTTGCGAGGGACGTGCCCTCGGCTTGCTCTTCTGTGCTTACGCGGGTGTATCCGTAGATCATGCTGTCTCCTCCGGCCGCTTACGCGGCTTCTCCGTTTTGCTTAGCAAGTTGTTTCTCTAGCTCATCAATTCGCGCTTGCATCGCTTCCGTCCTTCGCCGAAAAATTATCTTTTGATCTGCTAAAGCCTCTAACAGCATTTCAATCTCGACCTCAAAATCTTTATTCGTTTTCATCTCTCGCTCCTTGTATTTGTCGGTTACCTTTATGTAACGGAGACATCGTATCAAAGAATGTTACATATGTGTACCATTTGTTGACATTATTTTTATTTTTTTTATCGATTAATCTAGGGGGCTTTGGAGGCCTAGATATGCAGAAATACGGACACAAGCCGCCGGTCAAGCCGCTTCAGCGGCCCTTACACTCCGGCAGCAATCAAGCAAACAAACACGCATCGATGGTGGGCGGTGTTCGAGTTGGATCGCCCAAGCCCTCGTTCCCGCCCAAGTAATGGCCGAACCAAGGAAAGGCAAAGCCCGCGTCAAGGTGACGGCGTCCGGCAAGCGGGTGTCGTATGGCCAGGCGGGGCGCGCCAGGGACGGCGGGCCGCGCGTGCGGCCGGGTACGTCAAAAGGCGACAGCTACTGCGCGCGGAGCGCTGGGCAGATGAAGCAGCACAAAAAAGCGGCGGCCAACCCGAATTCGCCTTTGCGGCTATCGAGGGCTCGCTGGAAATGCAGCGGCACTAAATCGAAAAAAAATTAAGCTGGCGAACCCCTCTCTCCTCCCCTACGCCAGCAGGCCCGCGCAAGCGGGCCTTTTTTTTTGGGCGGTGCAAAATTTTTTTTTGGTGCGTGCGGGTCTAACCCCTACTCCCCCTCCCCCGGCTCGAGCGAAGGGGGGGGGTCGCGCGGCGCCTGGATCGAGCCAGAAATCCTCCGGCAGCGTTTACACCGGCCCTTCAAACGTAGGTCGTTGTTTTATAACGCTTTTATATGTAACGCCCTGTTAACGCTGTGATTTACACCAGTTCAGGCCGCGCCGTTACGCAAGATTATGTTAAATAATTGAGTCCCGCGCGCGTGAATTCCGGGTCTCTCTCGGTGCGCGAGAGAGCGTCACTGATCGCTCACAATCGAGTCTTCAGGCTGGATCAATTCACGCAATGCGACCAGGTGTTGGTCTTGGATATTGATGCTGAGCAATGGATCTCGCCGCTCTCCCCAGTTGTCGGGATTCGCTCTCGCCGCTAGCCATTTGCGGGTATCGATCCTGAGCTTTCGGACCTGCGCATCGTGAGCATCGATTGCTCCGTCTGCGATCTCTAGCGTCTCCTCTGCTAGCGTGTCAGCCCATCGCCTTCGAGCCTCGTAATACTTCTCCTCTCGCCCCTCAACAGACCTCAGCCATTTGTAGAATACTCGCTTACTTACGCCGATCTTCTTGACCAAGGCAGTCATGGTCATGCCGCCAGCGAGCTGATCGAACAAATCCTCTCCACCCTGCTCGTCGATCTTTCTCATTGCCGCCCGCATGATTGGCCTACCGCTCATATCCATCCACTCCCATTTCTCTCAGCACATCTGACACCGCTTCCAGGTCGTCGATGACGTAGAACTCGTCGTCGTACTCGCGGTCCCTGAGCGGCTCTGCAGCCCTTCTCAGGTCGCGCACAGTCTTTGCTGGCTTTGCTGTCGATTTAATCTGTCTCTGCTGTTCACCTTTACGTTTCACATGTAACATCTCAAGCGTGTTAAACGTGTGATCACACACTTTACAGCGCCTATCCCTTAAAACGCTCTCAGAACGTCTCTGAGTGTGCGTTACCTCTGACCTACCCTGGCATATTGGACAGTTCATAAAACGCCTCACACGGCCTCTACGCGCGTCTCAGCGCACGTATTGGTCAAATACCGTCTCACTTGCTCCGCTGCGAGCCCGTTCTTCACCATATCGGACGTATAGCGCAGAACCGCATACCCGTACTCGACGGCAAGATTGTACTTCTCGCAGTCCTTGCGAAAGCCGCTGCCGCGCGTATGCCTGCCGCCCGACCACGTCCCGCCCTCGACTTCGCACACCAGCCCGGCCTGCGGGATAACGAAATCGAATCTGAACCTCCGGCCCGGCACCAGCATCTGCTCACGCTCGTACGTTATTCCGTACGCATCGAGCTGCGCAGCGAACAGCTCCTCGAGCGCGCTAGCCACGCTTGCCTCCAAACGCGAACCGCTTCACCTCCAAGCTCGCCGGCTCGTCGCCCCCGGCTTCGCCGGGCTCCTCGTCCGGCTCGCCGTCATCATCGATCTCGTACACATACTCCTCGTTATCGAGTTTGACGGTGAGCGTCATGCCCGCCTCAAAATCCGTAACCTCAATCTTCACTGTTGCCATCGCGCCCTCCTGGCCGACTTTGCGCAGATCCTAACCCCCCGCCATCGAGTTGCGAAATTCTGCTTCGCGAGCGGCTGCGCCGCCGCCAACCAATAGATATAAATGAACTCGGCGCACGTAAGTGCGCCAGTTATATATTTATATATATAGGGCAACTGACGCACTGACGCAGATTGCGTAAGCCATTGATTTAATTGAACAAATCGGCAGCAAAAACAGAGTGACGCAAAAACAAACTTACGCAACTGACGCAAATTCGCGTAAGTCATTGATTTTATTGGTTGCGTAAGTTGTTTTGAGTAACTGACGCACAACTGACGCACTGACGCACAGAACTGGTCAAAACTAGCCATTTTGGTGCTCCCAAATGGTCTTTATCCACCACCAAAACTCATCGATGTTGAGCGTATGACGCATCGTATTTACCTGGTTACAGACCAATTGAACGTTGCCCCTGACGTACCCTTCGTTGTGATTTATTCGGTCGATAGATGCGTTAAATGGCAGCTTTTTCCCGCCCCTTCGATGGTGCGTCATGTTCAGATTAGAGAGCGCGCATTTGCCTTTCTGGGCGTCCCAAATCGATAACAGGTCTTCGTATTCGATCTCCCAGTCGAAGTCTTGAGAGCGTCTCTTGCTTCTGAGTTGACCGAAAAGCAGCTTCAAATAGCTTTCGTGGTCGTCGTTGATTCGCTTCTGACGCATCATTCGCCAGCAAAGTTTGCAGCGCTTGTAGCCCTTTAACGTGGCTTCGCTAGGGTAAAAATCGGTCTCGGGTTTGTCGGTTTTGCATACGTTGCATCTTAAAAATCCATCATCCATGAGGGAGCTTCTCCTACTTCTACAAACTTGCGCATGTGCCTTTGCGCGTCAGGTCGCTCCACTACCTTCAGCTCTTTGTTTTCAATCCACGTATTGATCATCGTTTTTATCTTGCTCTTGACGCTCTCGTCCCTCGCGTCGAGGTCAAGCACCTGCGCCACCGCAAGCCCGACCCAGCTCTTCGAGCGAACGTCCTCGCGCCACTCGCCGTCGCGCACGAGCGTCTGAACGCGCGCCAAGTCCTCGCCCGTCACATCCTCAAACGCATCCGGCCATTGCCAGGGCTCCATCACGCCGATCGAGTCCCCGTTCGCGATCTCCACGCTCACCATCTTCCGCCATGAGCTGTCGCGACTTGGCGGTGCCAGGTTGTCTTTGCTGTCGGCTTCTCTGCTGTACTGCCAGAACTCGCGCTCGTCGATCCCGGCAAGCCTCGCTTCCTCTGCTGTCATTCTCTGAAGCCGGCGAACGTGCCGGGCTGCGTCCGTCAGCGCGCTCGCTCCGCGAGCGTCGCCATAGCTGGCCGATTGTCCTGCCTGCGCTTTTCTGACGTGGTGAACGAGCTCGACTGAGCAGTTGCCGAGGTCTGCGATTCGCCCCCAGGCTTTGACGACTAGGTCCATCTGGCCATTGTCGTTCTCGTTGAGCCTGTGCGAGCTGACAAAAGGATCGACAATAATTACGTCGATCGAATGTTCTTTAATGAAATCGATAATCTCTTCGACTGCAGGCGTCAGCGCGGCTTCGCCGCGCTCGCTCTCGGCGATCAGCAATTTGCTGTCGCGACCACTGTTCACGTAGAGCCGATCCGCAAAATCTTCTTGCTTGACGTTGTAGTGCTGGCAGATGCCGGCGATGCGTCGCTGCAGTTCTTCGAGCGGGTCTTCGAGGTTCCAGACCCAAACCCTGCGCGGTGGCGTCTCGGTGCCGAGCAAGTCTTTGCCCGCTGCCATCGCCACCGCCTCAGTTAACGTGAGCGCGGTCTTGCCCGAGCCGCCCGCCGCAACCGTCACGCTCAGAAAGCGTCTTATGTAATGGCGCCCGTACACCCATTGCCTCGGCGGGATAGCGGCCGGGTCTGCCAGGACAAACGGCCTCGGCGCCAGCGCTGCGCGCCGCGCCTCTAGTGCTGTCGCGACTTCCTTCTCTTTCTCTGCCCTCCTACGCTCGATGGTCTCAGCCCACTTCTTTCGAGCCCCATCGATCGCCACCTGAAACTCTTCGAGCGTTTCTTCGACCGTGTAGCCCGGCTCTGTCCATGCGGGCGCCTCAGCGAGGATCTCTTCATCGGTATAGTCGCGCAGCACCTTGCTGCCGACTTCCCTGATCATGCGCTCGTGCCAGCCGCCTTGCGGCGCGCTCGAAGCCCCGCCATGGATAGCGACGACGTTCGTGGGCTTGTTCTCTGCGTCGATTAGTTCGGCAAAGTTTGCTTGCCACATCGGGACGCCATCGAACGGATCATCGATGCCGATTTCTTTTTCGATCGTGTAAGTCTTGCCGCTCTGATGTATCGAGCCTGGCGCGATGACGATGCCGCCCTGTCCGCGAACATCTATCTTTGAGTCTGGATTTGCGCTCGATCGAACCGGGCATTCAGGGTTCGCTTTAAAATAGAAATGCTTGCCTCTGCTCGTGCTCACCTTCAGCGGCGTGTAGGGCAGATTGTTATCCACCCATATCATGGCATCGACAGAGTCAGCATCGACAACGACATATTCTTTGCCGGTTACGAGCGCCCAATTGCATTCGTTGAATTTTGCAGAGCTGGTCCAATAGTTCATGAGGTCTTCGCTGACCTCTTCAAATTGGTATCGCTCCCAACTGACAAGGGGCCTCTTTTGAATTGGATGCGCGGGTAAGACGGTGAGCCCCCGCTGCCATAGATCCCACGCCCATTCCTTGCGATCCATCGCTATTGCCCCGCTCATCTTTTGTATAGGTCGGGGCGAAGCTCTGCCCTGTCGATGCCTGTTGCCTCTTCGATTTGGAGGATCCTGCGGTCAGGAATTCCTCGCTCGGATCGCCGCCATTTGTAGACGGCCATTCGAGTCACATCCAGCTTGCTCGCTAACTGAGCGATATTAATTTCATCCCATACTTTACTTGGGGTCATGTCTTGCCTCCGTACAGAAGCGGCAAGCGTAACTCATAACGTTACAACGTGTAAACATTTTGTTTAAGAAGGTCCGAGGAGGCCCAATAACGTCCAGCAAAGTCCATAAAGGTACAGCGTGTTGCTTAACGTAAACCAAACGTTTACACTATTTTCCTTTGCCCGTTTCAAACGGAAGGTGTGATGAGTAAAACCTTTTCTGAAAAACTTAAAAATCTCCGAGAGGCTCGAGGGATGAGCCTGCGCACGATGGCGGCCGAGCTAACTCGGCTTGGAGAACCCACGAGCCATGCAGCAATTGCGCGGTGGGAATCTACGCTCCAAAAAGATTTATCTAGGCTACCTCGGCGATCTGCAGTGGCGGCGATTTCAAAATTATTTAACGTGGCGCCAAGCTGGCTGCTCGAGGATGTGCTGATCGAAAGCACATCGAAGGGGACGAGAGCGGACAAGTTCGGAGACTTAGACTTATTAACCGATGGGGAATTCGATGCTCTGTTGGCGGTAAAGACAGCGTTCCTCAAGGCTCGACAAAACAATAGAGCGAAAATGGATGCGTAAAAAAATTGCTGAGAGAGAAATAAAAAAAGCGATAGATGAAACGTTCTTGAGTGACCTAGTCCAGGTAGGCACTAACGTCTATGGCACGACCTACTTCGTCATCAACCCAGAAGAGCGGCCTGATCTGCATGAGATCGCTCACCGCCCGATGAGCTGGGAAAGATTCCTGAGCAATAGATCAGTCCAAAAAGCGATAGAAACAAATGACGTGTTTCAAAGATCCGTGCAAACAAACGGAGTATTCGTTTCTGAGGGCTACACCTTGTCGATCTGCGTATGCTACCAAGGCGCAGTGCATGTGAAGTACCTCCCGCGCACGCTGCACGAAACGCTTCGCTGGTACTCCAAAGAGAATGGCATCTTCATCGCCTGGCCAATGCTGCAAGCCGTTAAGGAGACCGCTCGCGCTTAGTGTAAAAAAATGGTTTACATATAATACATAGATCGTCTATTCTTCGTTTACACGACGTAAACGGAGAGAGACGATGCAACACGCGACACAAACGAACCAACCTTCGATCGATGCATTAGCCGACCAGTGGCTGATGATGAAGCAGCTCATCGCTAGCAACCAGGCTGAGCTTCTGCGAATCGAACAGAATTTAATTCCCCTTCTCAACGCCAAAGACGACGGCAGCGCGACCACGCATACGCCGCTCGGAAAGAAGGTCGTTTTAAAGAACAAAACGAACTACAAACTCGACGGCACGAAGCTCCTCAAGGTGCGTCAGAAAATCCCCGAGGCTTTGTTGCCGCTGAAAGTGAAAGAGCTGCTCGACGAGCCCCGCTTAAAGTATCTGCGCAACAACGAGCCAGAGGTCTACTCGATCTTTGCTGACGCTTTGACTGCAACCCCCGCAAAACCCAACGTGACTGTGGAGGTGACCGATGGCGTTTGATCTTTCTGCAGTCAAAAAGACGAGCGGCCTTAAGCCGCCGTTTATTGTGGTGTACGGACAAGCCGGCGTCGGCAAGACGACGCTCGGCGCGCAAGCCCCCAACCCCGTGTTCCTGCAAACCGAATCAGGCGAAGGCACTCTTGAGATCAATGCGTTCCCGCAAGTGAAAGATTTTTCGGAGATGCTTGAAGCGATCGCGAGCCTCATCGAGCACGAGCACGATTATGAAACGCTTGTTATCGATAGTCTTGATCACCTCGAGCCGATCATCTGGAAAGAAGTGTGTAAGACCCAAGGCATCGATTCGATCGAGAAGCTGGGCTACGGCAAGGGCTACGTGTTTGCTCTCGACTATTGGCGCGAGCTGATGGCAGCGCTCAACGCACTCCGGGCCAAGAAGGGCATGGCGATCATCATGATCGCGCACACCCACATCCGTAAGTTTGAGTCGCCTGACTCCGACACCTACGACCGATACGAAATAAAGCTGCATGCAAAAGCTAGCGGTCTAGTCCAAGAGAGCGTCGATGCTGTGCTCTTCGCAAAGCATGTAGTGGTAACGAAGAAAGAAGACAAGGGCTTTGGACAAACGCGCGTGCGCGGCGTGAGCACTGGCGAGCGTGTGCTGTGCGCGAACGAGAAGCCTGGCTTCGTGGCGAAGAATCGCTACGGGCTACCCGACGAGATCGACCTTTCCTGGTCGGCCTTCCAAGAAGCAATAGCAACCGCAATCAACGGAGAAACGAAATGACGAGTTTTGCATTTGACGTAACGAGCGCGCCCGAGTTGGCGCCGGCACCGAGCAAGTACGCCCCAATCCCTGCGGGCGACTACAAAGCAATGATCACTGAAAGTGAGATGAAGCCAACGCGCGCTGGCACTGGTCAGTACCTGCAGTTGGTTTGGGAGATCACAGACGGTCAGCATGCCGATCGAAAGATTTGGGATCGCTTGAACCTAGTGAATCCAAACCCCACCGCTGTCGATATTGCTAAGCGAGACCTTGCGAGCATCATGCGTGCAGTTGGCCTCGACAAGATCGATGACACCGAGCAGCTACATTACAAAGAAGTCATGATCACCGTCACCGTTCGTAAAGGCGACAACGGCTACGAAGACAGCAACGAAATTAAAGCCTACGCCCCGGCCGGCCGCTCCGCGCCCGCCGCAGCGCCCGCAGCCCCTGCTGCTGTCGCGACCCCCGCTGCCGCGCCTGCGTCAGTGCCCGGCAAGAAGCCCTGGGAGTAGGTCATGGTTGCCCTGCCGGAGGAGCAGCACACCACCCTCAAACTTGTGGAGCGAGCGACAGAGGAGGCGCAGGCCAGCGGTGCTGGCCGCGCCCACCTCGGCGCAAGCTTGATCGGTGATGAGTGCCAGAAAAAGCTGTGGTTCATTTTTCGTTGGGCTTCGCAAACCAAACATCCTGCTCGCCTGCTTCGATTGTTTAATCGCGGCGCCCGCGAGGAAGAGGTGTTTAACTTCTTGCTGCGCCAGGCTGGCCTCAGCGTGTGGGACGTTGACCCGGACACCAATCAGCAATGGCGCGTTGAGGCGGTCGGCGGTCACTTTGGCGGCTCACTCGATGGCGTGGTCCAGGGTTTGGTTGAGGCGCCCAAGACGCCGCATGTGAGCGAGCAGAAGACGCACAACGAGAAGAGCTTCAAGAATGTGCGCGACAAGGGCGTCAAAGAGGCGAAGCCCGAGCACTACGCGCAGATGCAAACTTATATGCACCTGATGGGCCTCGAGCGCGCGTTGTACCAGGCTGTCAACAAGAACGACGACGAGCTGTACTACGAGCGCGTGAAGTACGACAAGCAGGTTGCTGAGGGCTTGCTCGCGAAAGCCGAGCGAATCATTACGAGCGACCTGCCGCCCGAGGGGATCAGTCACGATCCTGCGTTCTTCAAATGCAAATACTGCGACCAGAGCAGCGTCTGTCACGGCAATCGAATCCCGCAAGCCAATTGCAGAACGTGTTGTTTTGCGACGCCCGAGCTGGACGGAGACGCGCGCTGGTCATGCAGCAAGCATCAAAAAGATTTAGGGAATGAAGACCAACGTCTCGGCTGCGAACAGCATTTGTTCATCCCTGCGCTGCTTACCAACTGGGCTGAATGCATCGACGGCGATGATGACGCGGTGCGCTATCGCAACAAATCGACCGGCGCCGAGTTTGTGAATGGCGAAGGCGGGTTCACGTCCAAAGAGATGGCGGCGGTGATCGACGTGAGCGTCCTTGGCGATCCGATCGTTGACACGTTCAAGCAGGAATTCGGTGCGGAGGTCGTTGGTTAGTGTGGATAGTGCCGAAAACCCTGCAAGCGTCATTGCCTTTTGCGCTGGATACGGTGGCATCGAGCGAGGACTTGAACTCGCTGGCGTCAACCATCGAGTCGTCGCTTATGTGGAGATCGAAGCCTTCGCCATTGCGAACTTGGTTGCAAAGATGGAAGCGGGAGCCTTGGCTTCAGCGCCTATTTGGTCGGATCTTAAAACCTTCCCAGCACACCTGTTTCGAGATCGAGTGGATCTCGTCACTGGCGGCTACCCATGTCAGCCATTTAGCAACGCAGGCAAACGACGCGGAACAGAAGACCCTAGACACCTTTGGCCCTACCTCAAAGACCATGTGCGGACAATTAGACCTGTTCAGTGTTTCTTTGAAAACGTCGAAGGACACATCAATCGAGGACTCCAAGAAGTTGTCGGAGACTTGGAAGAACTTGGTTACGAAGCGACGTGGGGAGTATTTAGTGCGTCAGAAGTTGGCGCACCGCATCAAAGAAAACGAGTCTTCATCTTGGCCGACGCCAACGGTGGACTCTTCAACAGTTCGCAACAAGAAGTACAACCAAGGTGGAATGCCGTTACAGATGGCAGCAAAACTTTGGCCGACCCCAACAGCGAGCGACAGCGAAGGAGGACCGAGGCAACAGGACGGCAAACGGGGCCGAGCTCTAAAGGACTTGCCCAACGCGCCGTGGATGACACCGTTAGTGCAGGACTCACGGCACAGCGGAACCAATCCGTCGAAGAACGGAGCGAGGATGTTACTAGCCAACCAAGTGCATTGGCCGACGCCGACATCGAGAGACTGGAAGGACACACCTGGGATGGCAACACAAGCTGGGAGCCGAAGCAGGCTGGACCAATTACCCAGAGCAGTTTTTGCAAACAATGGGGATCAGAAATCTGGTCAGTTGAACCCAACGTGGGTCGAGTGGTTGATGGGTCTACCTTTAGGGTGGACAGACTTAGGCTTTTGGGCAACGGAGTAGTGCCGCAGCAGGCAGCAAAAGCATGGATAGTTTTGAGTGAGCAGGTAAATGAGAAAGATGACGATCGAGTTTGAAGAACAAGATGTCGAGGAGTTGATCGAGCTGTTCAAAGAAATTAATCAGCAAATCAAATTGACTCAAGACATGGTGGGGGTGCTGCTTGCGAGAGCGTACAAAGAAAAAGGAAGTTTCGACTTCTCTGATACTCACTAAGCGCATGCACGAGTATCCGTCTTGTTATTACTGCGACGAGATGGTGATCGACTGGTGCGCGATCTATAAGAGCGTGCCGCCGGTCGAGTTCACCGTTAAGCAAAACGATTGCGAGTTTTTTAAGGACAGTCTCAGTGACTGAGATGGACACCAAAAATTTTCAGATATGCATTTGCGGCAACTGGGTGCGCAGGACGACCGGCATCTGCCGCAAGTGTAGGGTCAAACACAAAATCACAGACGTGGAGATGTACTACGCACGCGAGCCGCAGAGATGGTTAACGAAGGCATGGCGTAGCGACTGGAGCATTGAGGAGGAGTTAGAGAATGAGCGCACTAGAGAGGCAAGTTGGGGGGGCTCACTACAAGAGTTTCAAGATTCAACCAATTGTTTTCTGCGAGGCGAATGGCTTGTCGCCGATTGCAAGCAACATCATCAAATACGCTTGCCGCTACAAGACGATTCGACGGCACGGAGTTCTTCGGCCGAATGTGGAGGATCTGCGCAAGATCATTCACTACGCGGAGATTGCGATACAGATGGAGCTGGAAGCTGAGACCGAGCCTGAAGAGGATCGGTTTAGGAAAGAGCATCAGTTCAAAACGTTTAGCGACGAGAGAGACGTGGTGCTCAGCGAGGAAGTCGATGACGAGCGACTAAGCGCGCACCTGGCGAAGGCAACATGCGAGGACGGAACATGCGATTTATAAAACGTCGTCGATGGGGAGATAACTACGAGCCGCTTCTTACTTGCGTCACCGCGCACACGATTTGGCTATTCAGTCTTTGCGTGCTTGTTTCTATTGGGGTGCTGCTGTGGAATTGAACACCGTATCAAGAGAAAAGCTCGCCAGCATGATCGGGATCAGCGAAGACACCGTTAGAGGATGGACCGATCGACATTTCGAGCGAGGTTTACACTACACTGTCATTGGCAAGACAACGTTGTATTACCTGGAAGAGGTTGGCGAATGGCTCGAATCGCAGAGGGGATCGAAGAAAGGGGCTCAGGGCTCCGCATCCATTTCTCATGGAAGGGCCGCAGGTACAAAGAGACTCTTGCTGGCCCGGTAACTGCCGCGCTCATAAAGCGCGCAATCAAGCGCCGCGAGTGGCTGCTGTCGCGACTTCAGGTTGGGCTTCCGATCGAAGAGCAATCAGGCAAGCTCTTGCGCAACGCCGCGATCGATTGGCTTGATTCCCTAGACGTTAAGCGCTCCACGCTGATGAGCTACCAGGCGCTTTATCGATCGCACTGGCAAGTTTGGGAATCGCTCGCGGTCGATAGCATTACGCCCGGCATGATCAAGTCCCTGATCAATCAGAAGGACATCTCGTCCAAGACCAAGCGTAATGCGTTGATCGTGCTGTCGGGCATCTTGCGTCACGCAGACGTTAATCCGAACCCCTGCGCAAACATTCGGTTTCGCAAGCAACAGAAAAAACCGATCGAGCGTTATCGACCGGCAGAACT
>Ga0255751_10001669_pt1 | contig 21070 bp, 32 predicted proteins | sample 071ome_20_FD_179951 | JGI IMG/M metagenome (GOLD analysis project Ga0255751, IMG submission 179951) | Coastal salt marsh microbial communities from the Groves Creek Marsh, Skidaway Island, Georgia - 071412BT metaG (version 2) | ecosystem: Environmental > Aquatic > Marine > Intertidal zone >...
GGGCACACGCACCACAAAACCACTAGTGTCATGCTTGGCCTTGCCCTTTGCCTTGAGGCCAACAACGCACGGGCTAGGATCAAGAAAGCGCAGATCATGGGTATCGCCGTCAATAACAGGGTAACCGTAGAAGGTATCTGGCATGCCGCCATCAAACACCGCAGCGACATTGCCGCCAAGCGACAACACATCTAAGCAGGCGGTTGCATTATTGCCGGACCAAGAAAAGGTCAGGTGGTAATTATTGGGTAATTTTCCAGAAAAATACAATTTCATCCTATTGTAGTCTTTCGTGTAGTCGTAAAATTGTGCTGTTGGATTATTCCGCGCCAATGAAATGCCTAGCCCTAAATCACTTGTGCCATCAAGCCGGAACACCGGCACGGCGGCGGGCTTGGCATTACGTATCGCGGCCTTGATTTCCAAATCTAGGTTGGCGCGGAACAAAAGCGGACTATTCCAAAAATATCTAGTTTTTAACATCCTAGCATTCTGGACTGACTCCATTTGTCCGCGCCCGCAATTATCTAAGCACGTATCAAAACAACCCACGCTTCTATTTTTGCAGACTTCGCGCCCGCTCTTGTCACCGCTCGACAGGTAGAGGACATATGTCTTGTAGCCAAGCGGCTCGCCCTTAGTTGTTTTGGCATTCTGGGTATTGAATAGGGGCATTTAGGTTTGTTTCCTTTCGTGGGGTGGTAGGGGGCTTGGCGGCTATGCGCTCGGCGGTCGCCCTCGCTTCGCCGAGCGTCTTGGTGAAGTATTCGGCGCGGTTGGGTGCGTAAAAGTACCATCCGTCACCCTCCCATCGGGACCATCCGCGCTGTATGCGATACTCATGACCGTTGATCGTTGCGACGTATGAGTGGACACGCTCCGTAGTGCCGTTAGTGAACCGCTCGACGCTAGTTTCCCTCTTCCACAGTATTCTCGGACGCTTGTTGGTCATGTCTGCTAATCCCCATTAAAATATGATGTTACTACTTTATTAATCCGGTACTCTTCGGAAATACCAGCAGCCGTTAATTGCTCAATATATTTTTGCAATGTTGTTTCGTAATCTGATTTAAACAGAGGAATATATCGGCCATACTTTTTGTAGGACAATTCAAAATGGTACCTCATTGGACAAATACCCATTTAATTGGTTGTACACGATAACGACTATACTACAGACAGTCGCGCCATACTATGCGACATAATGTCGCACCTATATATGGATAGAGCCATGCAGCGAAGCGAGGAACTGCTGCCCGGGTCGTCGTCGAACGGCGACAATATACACATGTAGCCGAAAGACGACAAGTGCAAACAGGACATTTCCACCTACTCGCAGAATTATGGTTTACAAAATTATTTGTCTTTATGGTTTACAAAATTATTTGGCTTTATGGTTTACAAAATTCATCGCGCCCATCAATCCGGCGATAGTTTACTGGATCATTAGTCTCTTCAACATCTACGTCCACTGGAACTGTCCAAACCATGAACCGGGCAAATGCGCTCTCGTGCGCCTCTTTTTGTGTGGCAAAGACTTGGGCGTTGCGTCCGCGCTCCCCACCCGGAAGAATAAATACTGGCCTGTATCCCATTATGTGTTGCTCCACCATTCAGGTTGCTGACTGTAATTCCAGCGGGCAAACCCCGCCTTCTCACCCCTCAAATATGCTCGATACGCCAACGTGGTGTCAAGCTGTTTGTACTGTTCTGGCATACATTGCGGTGGATCACTAAAAACACCTTGGGAAATACTACGGGGCGGGTATTTCAAACACGACAGAAGAAAACTAGATTTGTGTACTTTTTTGTACCTATTTTTATATTCATTTAACAGCGCAACAAAATACTTGAACAGCCAATTGTAATTCTCTGCATTGTCTCGTGCCCAAACAGCGCAGGGATGGTTCTTATGTGTTGCTCTGTACATCCCATGCTCATCAGCCGCTTCATTCCCGTCCAACAGTCGGTGTGCTGTACACAATAATTGCGCTGTTTCTAGGATCATCTTGACACAATGTTTGTCGCAGGCATCTTGTGCTGCAACATATGGATTATTGCTTGAGTAGAATATATTCATTAACCCCAGTCCTTTTTATCTCCACGTTCTTCATTCCAATCATATCCAGCAATGTAATCATTGTATTCTACACTACCTTGCTGTGGAATGACCTCATCAGACAAATAAGTTGCTCCCTTAAAATAATGAGGGCGTATGCCGCGTCCATAATAACTATCGGCTGCGCCCCTGTCAAACGGACCCCCGTGGCGGTAGTTATAACTTTTGCCCCTAAATTCAATAAATTCTTTCATCATTCTTCATTTCCCAACAGGACAATCATGTGAAGGATACGCTCAATGTCTCTGCGAATAAATGTCTGTCCTGTTTTTGTCAATGGGTAATCATCTGCAAACAGCTTATCTAAGAGTTTAATATGCTCCTCTAATTCTCTGATAATTAACTGTTTATTTGTTTGCATTCTATTTCTCCAGCAACATGTCTTTGTAGATGATGGTGTCTTTGGCGTTAATATATAAGAACCTGTCCCATCCTGTGTCAATGATTTCTTTCGCCCTGTCCAGTGCCTCAATTAAAGTAGTCAAGCCGGAAAACCGTATTATTTCATCACAAACGTGATCTCCAAACACCATGATTTCTTCAATGTATATTTCTTCGTTTCCTTTTTTATGCTGGGCTATGGAAATAGTATGATCTTTATATTTAACAATTATATTGTTAAAATTTATTGTTTCCATAATTACAGTCTTTCATATTTATTTGTGCTTACAGAATAGTACACATTACTTAAACCACATTCTTTTATGTAGTACTGACAAACATCACAGGGTTTTGCGTAACGTATGTCGCTACGCCTACCCAATCGAAGAACATATAAATCCATGTCTGCGATGTTGTCAAGTCCCGCTCGAAACATTGCATGTGTCTCCGCGTGGAGACATGGGTAGGCTGTAATCTTTGCAAGCCGAGTGTGTGTTTTGTAACTATTATATCCAGCCGATACGATGTGTGGTCCATTGACCACAACAGCGCCAAGCCTAAACTTTCCTCGGCCTACCCCGCTTGCGGACAGGGCTGCCGTCCTCGCATGATCGAAGCCCTTGATTGTCAGTATGTCCATCGACCCAATACCAACTATCGTTAAACCGTGTCACCCACAGCCCTTGCAATGTCTTTGATATTATCTTTATCAACTCTGGCTTGTTGTTCCCTTTTCCCATTTTCAGTAACCTCACGAAGAATTTGCATAATAGGGTCTACGCTTGCCCAAGGAAGGGCACTCATTCGTCTGATAAGCATATTAATTTGTACGTCGGTAATTTTATATTCAACCATAATTTATCTCCTGACTTGATCCATGCCAGCCTGACATAAATACGTCCAACTGATGGGAAACTCAACAGAGCAGTGATCACTGATACGTTGTGCGACCTGTCGTGTTTCATATTGTGCGTCTTCTTTAAGTCTCAAATTACACACACGACTGAATGCATACAGACTACCAGACCAATACCAACTTGTCATCATGTCCTGCGGCAGTACCATTCGTGCCTGCTCTGGGCACACCTTCAACTTAAGAAGTCTGTTGTAAACATTAACAGCCTTGTCGTCAAGTTCTTTCTTGATAGTGTTAGCAATTTCCTGTGACGGAATAGGCTCAGACATACTGCCTTGCTTCTTGTTGGCTGCTCGCCGTCGCCATTCATAAACTTGATACATCTCGGGCTCGCTATCGACATAGCGGCGGCTGATCTCATTCCATGCCAGCCCAACCTGATGCTTCTGTAATTGCCTTGCAACAAAGATAGGTGCATCAATCTTGAACTGAATAAACACATGGCTGAAAGGGGACCAGTGCCCGTGCTGTGCGAGATACTTGATCAGCCTTTCGTCGTCATCGTCAAGTTCATCTTTGTGCTTGGCGAAGGAGACACGAGCAGCGTTGACCACTGTCAGATCGCTGCCCATGCTGTTCATTCTGCTTACATGAATTAACATACGAGTATTTCCGACTCAGTTTCAATCCAAACATGTGCGCCACAGGGCAGGGGATTATCAGGCCGATAGACTACGCGGGACGGACCAGTTATTGTAACCTCGTGAGCCTTCCGGTTCTGCTTGTAGGTTTTGGCCGTCAACGGTGGGTCGCTACGCCTATGCTTTCGGTTAGCTTTAATAATGTGCTGGTTTACGTGAATGCGAGTTAACATTCTTCTTCCTCCAAAGCATCAATAATAACTTCACGATCATAACCCATCAACACGAGATCGTCAACCATTTGCTTCTCACTGATCCTATCATACTCCCACTTCTGAATAATCTGCATTGTTTTTCGTGAGTGAAAAACTTTTGGATCAATTACTGTTCCAATTCCTTCTGCATCCATTCTATAAACTCCGGGTTGTCACGAAAGATTTGTGTCCATGCCGATGCCATTACAGCAACGACACGCTCTTCATCTTCCTTTCTATCCTTCAATTGCCACACTTTCCAGACTGCATGATTTATCTCATGTAAAATAGTATCAACCAAGGGTGGGCCGGATAAGTTTTTTTCAATTCTTATTCGACTGTTCAAATAACTAAAGTCTCCGAAAAGTTCTTCGTTTAGTGGAACATATTCTATATTAAAATCAAGGGCAGAAATCTTTATTTTAGTTGGTCGTTCAATGTTTGGTATTTTATTTTTTTTGTTTGCCATTTTTTATACCTTTTTCTAATTTACTAATAGGTAGATTATAGCAGTCTGCTTTTACAACAAAGCCATTGTCAGGGTCCAAGGTTCCTTTTTTCATAAACTTTGCGTTTTTATAAAATTTCTTTTTTGGAATAACCCCTAAAAACCAACCACAAGTTCTGCTATCATGTACTCTTACAAAACAATAATAATCACATTTTTGTTCTGTGTTTGTGGCGGCAACACTACACTCGTAGTACTCCTTTGGCTCTACAGAAGTTCGTTTGGTCTTTACTTCAATAGTCACCCCATTGTCAAGCAGCAAATCGTAATCTATATTATACTGTTTGCTGTTGTTTTGCTTTGTTCCACCTAAAACAGCACAGGCTATTTCTTCTCCTAGATAGCCTATTGCATTGCCCTTGCCTCTAGTTATGCTGTTGTACAGTCTGCCCGTAGCATTCGCATTGCGGGTGGCCCGCTGTTTCATTGCTGTAGTTATTTCTACTTTGATCATGGGATTGAATAATAAAAATATGACAAAATACCAGCCGTATAAATAGCTAAAATACCTGCATTAACAACAATCAACGCCCTATCAAACCATAGTAGTCCAACAATAAGCCAAAGTATAGTTCCAATTAACAAAGTAAATATATTGTATGGCTCAATATCAAAAGCGTTAAGAGAAGCGCCAAGTATGACAAATACTGTTGCTGCCCATTTGACATACCAACTTAAATCATGTATTGGTGTTATTTTTTTAATTTCCATTACCTTATCCTTTACAAATAATTCAGTGGGTGCCACCCTCATTCCCACCAAGCAACCAGCCTCATTTTACTAGCACCCTTCTATTACGACATGCCATAGATAGCACTACAAGTTTTTTCAGTCAAGGGGTTGACGAACTGTTTTTTGATGTGTAAGATGCTTCCGCCCCGGAAGGGGTTAAACCTATATACACCTCACTGGGATTGACATAATGGAGTGGAAAAACTATAGAATACACTGCCACGATGAACTGCCTTACATTGGTAGTGGGCATCGTACTGTCATGGCAAAGGTTGGACGTAAGTGGGTAAGAGTAAAAAGTAGGGTACATGAAAACTCTTGGCCCTCTAAGATTAAACTAAAAACATGGAATGTTATTCTAGTTAAGGAATTGGAGTAAATGAAACACCAAAGAAAAGACAAAGAAAAAGGAAAGTACAGGAACAGAAATGAGTTTACTCATGAATTAGAAGAGCGTAAGTACCACCAACGTGTCATCAAAATTCGGAAAAAAGAACTTGAAGAAAATCTTTTTGATAAAGAAACGGAAGAATACTTAGATGAACTCAACATCAGAATCCGCTAATCAAGATTTGCTTGAAGAGGCGGCATCTATTGGGCGGTTAAGGACGGACTGTCCTGTTTGTAATGGAATAAATACTTTTTCTGCAACTTATTTACCTAACAGTTTTCAGGTTATTTACAATTGTTTCAAAGCAGATTGTGACAATCGTGGTGTGGTTTTTGTTGGGCTACAAAAAAATTCTAATCTTGAGCATCTGTTCTCTTCACCAAGGCAAAAAGCTTGTGTTAAAAGTAGAGAACAAAAAGAATTTGTTGGCATGAACAATTTTATCGAAGTTGAATACAGCCAAGATGCTATTAATTATCTAAAGAAGGTGCAGTGTTATGATATGCACAAGAACAAACATATAAAAGTAAAATATGATTTGAAACTAAATCGTGTAGTGTTTTTGGTACCTGACATGAAAGAACAGCACAAAACTGTAAGTGCTGTTGGTAGAACCCTCGACAGTAAAGGAACGCCGAAGTGGTACAAATACACAGACCAGACATGTGAGTATGTGATTGGCTCTGGAAGCATTGCGGTGTTGTGTGAGGACATACCTTCTGCCTGTGTTGTTTCAACGCTTGACAACCATGTTGGTATTGGATTGACGGGAACGTCTGTCTCTGATGCTGTCGAGCAACACTTGATTGACACAAAGTATGCTAAAGTACTGATTTGTTTGGATAAAGATGCTGCCTTGAAAGGCATTTCAATTTGTGATAGACTCAAGAGTAAGGTGTCTGGTGTCAGTGTTTTGTTTCCAGATATGGATATCAAAAACATGACAGAAGAATACCTTGATAACTTTTTTACTTCTACTATGGAGGATGTAATTTAATGGCAAAGAAGAAATCAGGAATTGGTAGTAATACTTTTGAACCAAGGAAGAAAAAGAAGAGAAGGTATAATGCACCGCCGTTGCATCATCGAAAGAAGCTAACGCCCTCTCAGTCTCGCATGAAAAGGAATGGCTCTCTATAAATGGAAAACATCGAACTCAATCTTCTATCCTCCATGTTGCATAAAAAGCACTGGGAGAAAACAAAAAACTTTATAACACCTCAAATGTTTCCAAAAGAATGGCGCTCTATTGCACAGGCTATTGGAGAAGCACACGTTAAGTATGACGCTATTGAAGCACTGGACGCAGCAGCATTACAGGCAATGCATAGTATGCTGTTTCCGGCAACATCCGATGGTAAGAATGAAACCATAGTTGGCTTAATTACTAGCCTTTGTGGTGTTCCTCAAATGAACGAGGACTTGGCTCATGACTATGCGAAGATGTTTTGGCAGCGCACCATCGCAAAACAGATTGGTGAAAAGGCAGTACAATTCTGGGTTGGCGATGATGACAACGCATTCTCAGACATTGCAAAGCTGATGGATCGTGTGACTAGCAACACGATGGATGGGCATGAAACATTCACTATCGTTCATGAGTCATTTGATGAATTAATTGAAACAGCGAATACACCACCAGAATTTCTGTTTGGTATTCATACACTCGAAGAACACCTCCCCGGCATGAACAGGGGGGATTTTGGTATTATCTTTGCCAGACCAGAGGTAGGAAAAACAAGTTTTTGCTCCCACCTCGTATCGACGTATTTGTCTCAAGGCAAAAAGGTTCACTACTGGGCAAACGAAGAGTTAGCGAAAAAGGTCAAGCTACGCATCACAACAGCGTACTTTGATACAAACAAATATAACCTTGTTGACAACAGAGAAAATTACAAAGAAGAATACGACCGAACGATTGGTAATAACCTTGTTGTTATTGATTCGGTTGGTACTGATATTGCTGAGATAAATAATTTTACAACTCTTAACAAACCCGATGTTGTTTTCATTGACCAGCTTGACAAAGTAAAGATCAATGGTGATTTTGGTCGTGGGGACGAGCGGCTAAAGGAACTTTACGTTATGGGCCGTGAATTGGCGAAGAGAAACGACTGTCTTGTTTGGGCTGTCTCTCAGGCCAGCTACGAGGCTCATCAGCGTGAGATCATTGATTTTGCGATGATGGACAACAGTAGAACAGGCAAGGCAGGTGAAGCTGATGTTATTCTCGGTATCGGTCGTGGGCTAGGTGTTGATGATAATACTAGGTTCTTGACTATTAGTAAGAACAAGGTAAATGGTTGGCATGGAACAGCACATGCTTTCCTTAACATTGAAACCGGTAGGTACTACGTATGATTACTTGTTTGGATATCGAAAATACGTTTACAGACAAGAACTCAGCACCCTACGACGGTGAAAACCAGCTTGTTTCCGTTGGTTACAAAACAAACACCGGAGAAGAAAATTATCTTTGTTTCTACCACTGTCAAAAAACACCCACCAAAAATAACTTTGGTATTCTGCAAGATGTACTCAACAGGACCGACCTGTTGATTGGTCATAACATTAAGTACGATTTGCAGTGGTTGCTGTACTGTGGCTTCAAGTATGAAGGCTCTCTATGGGATACGATGGGAGTTGAGTACTTGCTTGCCAGAGGTATGGCACGGGAACTTAGCCTAGATGCTTCATGCAAGCGTAGGAAGGTACAGCAGAAAAAGGCAGGGCTTGTTAACGGGTGGGAAAAACAGCCAGATGAAATGGATTGGGCTGTACTTGAAGAGTACGGCAGACAGGATGTTGCATCCACCTTCGATTTAGCCTATGCTCAATCAGAGTTATTAGAAGTCAATATAGAGGAATGGCGATGATGGAGCCAGTTACCCGCCTGCACATGGAAGTTTGCAGGGTTCTTTGTGATGTTGAAACGCACGGGATTAAGATTGATACTGATAAATTATCAGTCATTGAAAAACAATTTAAGGAAGAATACAAGCAACTGGAGGCAGACTTAGACCGCATTGTCAAGAACTTGTGTGGTGACACTCCAATTAATCTTGCATCCGCAGAGGATAAGTCCAAGTTCTTTTATTCTGTTGTTGTCAAGGATAAAAAAAGATGGAAAAACATTTTTGATCTTGGAACTGAATTGCGTGACGGTAAGCGCAGAAAAAAGTTTGTCAGGACGACAACGACAAGAAACTTTATTATGCACTATCGCCCCAATGTTAGGCAGTTTATGAAAACGCAACAGCACAATTGCGGGAACTGCGGTGGCCGTGGGACTGTTGAGTATGTACGTAAGGATGGAACCTACGGCATTCCAAGAAAATGCAAACAGTGCTTTGGCAGGGGCAACATCTATCATGAAACGAAGGAAGTGGCTGGTCTTGGACTACGACCAGAGAACGAGAAAGACCTGTCGGTTCATGGTTTCAAGACGGATGTCAACACTATCAAGAGCAAGCTGTTACAGGTAACAGGCGTAAAAAGAGAGTTTTTAGAGAAGTATATGAGGTATAATGCTCTAGCAACATACCTCAATACTTTTATTAAAAACATCAAGAATAATACAAACCACTACGGGTACATTCATCCTCAGTTTATGCAATGTATCACAGCAACTGGTAGGCTTTCTTCTCGTAACCCAAACTTCCAGAACATGCCTCGCAGTGGTACATTCCCTGTTCGTGCTGCCATTGTGAGTAGGTTCGAGGGGGGAAAGATACTCGAAGGAGATTACAGTCAGCTTGAATTTCGTGTTGCTGCCTTTTTGTCACAGGATGAACAGGCCAAGCAAGATGTACTCGATAAGGTCGATGTGCATTCATACACAGCACAAATTATTGGTGTTTCTCGCCAAGATGCAAAGGCGCATACGTTCAAGCCACTATATGGCGGAAAGACAGGCACTGAGGCAGAGCGCCGCTACTACACCGCGTTTCTGGAGAAGTATTCTGGTGTTGCAAAATGGCAACAAGAATTATGTAATGAAGCATTAGTAAGAAAAAAGGTTGTGTTACCTTCCACAAGAGAGTATATGTTCCCGAATGTTCGTAAATACCCCGGAGGAGGATACTCTAATTCTACACAGATTAAAAACTACCCTGTTCAGGGTTTTGCTACTGCTGACTTGCTTCCTATTGCTTTAGTGTCACTGCACAAAAAAATTAAGAAGGCAGGAATAAAAAGCTTGATCTGCAACACGGTTCATGATAGTATTGTTATGGATGTTCACCCTGATGAAGAGGAGATTTGTGTTGAACTTATGAAAGAAGCTATGTTGTCTCTAAAAGAGGAGTGTAAATCAAGATTTAACATTGACTACAATGTTCCTGTTGGTATAGAGTTAAAAATTGGATGTAATTGGTCAGACCTACAAGAGGTCTGCAAAGATGAAAGGGTTTAATACATGGGTAATTTAGCTATTGTTGAGACAGAAAATCTGTCTGATTTAGTTACAGCAGACAAGCTTGATAATGCGGCAATCATGCAAATGATTGGGCAAAAGAGCAAGGACGATGGTGCTTCACTTGAGTTCATGCCGAAGCTGTCCATTGAACACAACACTGAGGACGAAGAAGGCAACAGCCTACCGAGAGGCCAGTGGAAATTCAAAGATAGTGCGGGAAATGTCTGCTACGCTAAGGAGGTCACTTTTAGGCCATACATTCGTAGGTACATGTACAGTATTTGGGATAATGCTGAACGCACTTATTCCAGTATGTCTGTGCAGGCGGCATCTTTTGGTGATGACTTCTTTGACACTACTGGTGGGCTTCGCTGTGGAAAGCTGGGCAAGAAGGAACTGGAAATGCTGTCTCCAGAAGACCCAGAGCGCACACTACAGGCTGGTATCAAGTGTTCACAAGTTATCTACGGGACTGTTACCAGTGATGAAGTGGAAGAGCCAGTGCCGACTATTTGGTATGCACGAGGGAGCAACTTCATGCCTGCTTCCGAGTGGATCAAGGCGCTGGAAAAGCAGGGTAAGCTGTTGTTCAATACCCGTGCGTCATTGACGACACTGCGTCAAAAGTACGGCGGCAACATCTACTACAAGGCTAAGATTGACGTTAAGGACTATGTAGAGTTTGCCCCATCAGAGGATGTTCCTCTACTTGAAAAGTTCATGACTGAGATCAACAATCACAACTCTTACGTCGAACAGTCGTATAAGGAGGCTCGTGGTGCAGTTGAAGATGCACAGCTTGTTGATATTTTAGAGTCAGATGAATAATCTGATTAAAGAATATCTGCAACTGTACTTGCAGCAGGTAATTTCGGGGGGGAGGAAACTTTCCCCCGAGGTTATCTCTAGATTTGGTGAAGAATGTTCAAGCGCCATTGAGAAACAGTTCAACAGAAATGCAAAGCCGGAAAAGTGGCGTCCTCGTATGTCGGGACTTGGCAAACCACTGTGTCAGCAGCAGCTTGAGCGTGATGGCGTCAAAGTTGAAAAAAAGATGGAGTACAACTCTATAAATAGATTTTTGTTTGGTGATTTGTTGGAAAGCTTGCTTGTTATGGAGATGGAGCAGGCGGGGATCAATGTAGAAGCAAAACAAAAGCCAGTGTCTCTTGAGATTGCCGGTACGACAATAAATGGTACCCTTGACGTAATTATTGATGGGGCAGTCTGGGATGTTAAAACAGCAAGCCCATACGCTTTTACTAATAAGTTTGCTAATTACGGCAAGGTCAAGAACGACGATCCATTTGGTTATGTTGTACAGGGATTTCTGTACGGTGCTGCTGAGAACAAGCCATTTGGCGGCTGGATTGTTATTAATAAATCTTCCGGTGAGGTCAATGTTTGTCCTGCGCCAAGCATTCAAGATGAAGAGAGAACCGCCGCGTTGGCTGTTGCAGAACACAACATGACCGTTCTGAATGACCCTTCCGTTAAGCTACAGAAGCTAGAGGATGAGCCTGAGAAAGTTCGCCGTAACACCACAGGTAATCGTCTTCTCAAGACCACCTGTGCTTTCTGTGACTTTAAGGAACATTGTTGGCCGAAGGCGCAACTCAAGGAGAAATTTGGGTCAAACAGAGCCTACCCACCTATGGCATGGTATTCTAAGTATGTGACGGAGGATGGTGATGCCAGTAATTATAGTTAATAGAATTTTTAATTCAGATATATCTAAGAATCCAGAATGCTTCTATGTATACATGGAGAATGAAAAAAAGGAAGGCGGCGAGGTATATCGCAGATCACAGCCTAATTGTTTGCCTATAACAATAAAAAAGGCTCCCTCTATGTCTAGGGAAGCCTATTGGAGTGACGACGAATATGCTATGGGTATTCTAAAAATACAAAAAGAAATTGATAGATTAAGAGAAAAATTAGATAAAGGTGCTACAGTAATAGTCGAAGAAAATTTTCTTTCAAGCGAAACGAACAGCCCTATGTCTACCCAGTGCCCTAAGATAAAAGAAAGTATTCTTAATAGCTTTAGCTTGTTATTTAATCAGTACAGGCCAAAAAATGTCAAGAGTTAAGCAACCATCACGAAGAGCAGCCGGAACAAAGTACAGAAGTAACTTTGAGGTTAGCGTTGCTGGTGACTTGGTTCGCCGTGGTATCACTTTTCAGTACGAACCTGATGCTTATGAGTATGTGCCTAATCCAACAACCTACACCCCAGACTTCTACGTTCCAGAGCATAACTTTTACATAGAGACAAAAGGATTTTTTTCACCGGAAGACAGAACAAAACATTTGACATTTAGAAAGCAACATCCGAATATAGACATTCGTTTTGTGTTCATGAACTCGAATACAAAGATACGGAAAAACTCAAAAACCACATACGGTGATTGGTGTAACAAAAAAGGCTTCAAGTACAGTGATAGAACAATAAATGACGAATGGTTAGTGGGAGAAAACAAAGATGACTAAAGATAATGTTAACAACCCAGAACACTATAACAAAAATAGTGTAGAAACTATTGATGTTATCGAACACTCCATGTCACCAGAAGAATTTATTGGCTATCTAAAAGGAAACATTATTAAGTACAACTCTAGAAGTGAGTATAAAGGGAAGCCAATAGAAGATTTGAAAAAAGCTTTGTGGTATCAAACAAAGTTAGTAGAAGTGAGACAGAAAGTTGATTTACAGCTAGAATTTAAGAGAGGGCTGCCATGATGAAAGCAACTACATTTTTTGACAGTGTTAGTGAATTTCAAGAATCATTTGGTCAAATCACTGATGCGGTGTTTGACTATAACACCCAACTAACGAAAACTATGCTTAACCTTCGCAAGAAACTTATTGAAGAGGAAGCAAAAGAACTGTCCGACGCCATTGATAGTGGCGATGAACTTGCTATCAAAAAGGAAGCGGCGGACCTTTTATATGTTGTCACTGGGCTGTTTGTAGATTATGGTTGGCCTATGACTGCTATCTTCAACAGAGTACATGCTTCTAACATGTCAAAGTTAGGAGAAGATGGTAAACCTATTTATCGGGAAGATGGCAAGGTTATGAAATCAGAAAACTATACTGCGCCAAACCTAGAGGGAGTATAACATGAACGCTACTGAACTACCAACACCCTATCAAAAGTATATTCATACTTCTAGATATTCACGCTGGTTAGACAACGAACAGCGCAGAGAAACGTGGGACGAGACTGTCAATCGTTACTTTGATTATATGGAGTCGCGGCTAAGAGAACACAACGATTTTTCGCTGGACAAAGCTACTCGCAAAGAACTACAGGATGCTGTCCTTAATCTAGATATCATGCCGTCTATGCGGTTGCTGATGACTGCTGGTCCTGCTGTAGAGCGATGCAATGTTGCGGCGTATAACTGTAGCTACGTCCCAATTGATAGCCCCCGCGCATTTGACGAGATTCTGTACATTCTTATGAATGGTACTGGTGTTGGTTTTTCAGTAGAAAGAGAATGTATCAATAAGCTGCCAGATGTGGCAGAGCATTTTGAGAACAGCCCAACTGTTATTACTGTGCATGATAGCAAGGCAGGCTGGGCAAGAGCATTCAAGGAACTGGTTTCGCTGTTGTATGCGGGTCAGGTTCCTACATGGGATATGTCTCTTGTTCGCCCTGCTGGGGCAAGGCTCAAGACATTTGGTGGTCGTGCTTCTGGCCCAGAACCATTGAATGATTTGTTTCGGTTTGCTGTGACTATGTTTAAGAAAGCGGCGGGACGGCGATTAAACAGCCTAGAGTGTCATGATCTTGTTTGTAAGACGGCACAAGTAGTAGTGGTAGGAGGAGTGCGCCGTTCCGCCCTTATCTCTCTTAGCAACCTCAGTGATGATCTTCTTCGTTCAGCAAAGGCGGGAGATTGGTGGAACAACCACAGCTATCGTTCCTACGCCAATAACTCTGCTGTTTACAAAGACATTCCTGATATGAATGTCTTCATGAAAGAGTGGCATTCTTTGTATGCCAGTAGGTCAGGAGAGCGCGGAATGTTCAGTCGTGCTGCTGCCAAAAAGCAGGTTGCTGTAAATGGGCGGCGCGATCAAGAGTATGATTTTGGTACAAATCCTTGCTGTGAGATTATCCTGCGACCAAACCAGTTCTGTAATCTTACTGAAGTAGTAGTTAAGAAAAACGACACAGAAACTACACTTGCCAAGAAAGTACAGCTTGCAACTATTCTAGGCACGTACCAAGCAACCTTGACTGACTTTAAGTATCTTCGCAAAACATGGAAAACCACAACAGAAGACGAAAGACTTCTTGGTGTTAGTCTGACAGGGATTATGGACAATACTCTTACGAATGGAGTAGATGAGGGGCTACCCAAAACACTCCAGCGTCTGAGGCAAGTGGCTGTTGAAACAAACAAGAGATGGGCAGAGGCTCTGCATATTCCCCAAAGCGCAGCAATCACATGCGTCAAGCCATCCGGCACAGTCAGCCAGCTTGTCGATGCTGCCAGCGGCATTCATCCACGCCACAGCAGCTACTACATCCGCCGTGTTCGTGGGGACAAGAAAGACCCCTTGACGCAGTTCCTAATTGATGCGGGCATTCCCTGCGAAGATGCTGTTGGCGACGTCGAGAGCAAGAACACTGCGGTGTTCTCCTTCCCTATCAAGGCACCAAATGGAGCAATGATCAACGATGATATTACACCTATCAAACATCTTGAACTCTGGCTTACCTACCAAAAACACTGGTGCGAACACAAACCGAGTATCACAATCTCTGTACGGGAAAACGAGTGGCTTGAAGTGGCTGCATGGGTATATAAAAACTTTGACTACATGTCAGGCGTATCGTTTTTCCCGTACAGTGATGCCGTCTATATGCAAGCACCATATGAAGCAGTGGACGAAAAGACGTACAACGAACTGTTAACCAATATGCCAAGTGAAATTGACTTCTACAAACTACAAGAATACGAAAAAGAAGATACTACAAAAGGAACGCAGGAGTTTAGTTGTCTTGGTGATTTCTGTGAGGTTGTAGATGTCTGATGATAACAAGGCAAAAAAAGAAGGACGTTTTATCAACGTCCTTTCTTTCTCTCTCATGCTAGATAGGAGTACGTCTCTGTCACCTACCATTGAAGTTAGTAGGCTTGATCCAGAGCAGTTTGTAGAATACATGGACTCTCTGATGCCAGACTTTGACTACACGCATGACATTGCCAATCTTATTAGGTATTGCTCTGAACTGGTGGAGCATGTTGTGGCCGCAGCGGAAGAATACTGTGGCCCACCAACATTTCAACAGGACATTTCAGAACCAACAGAGAAGCAAGACATGAGCATAGAAGAAGTTTACAAGGCTATTAAAAGCAAAAAACTTAACTGAGGTGTTACTTCTTTACTAACGACCCACCAAAGTACAAGCCGACAATAGCAGAAATGAGGTGCGTATCCAGCGGTGTAATAACAAGCCCATTCATTTGTTTCCACGCAAAGACCTCTTTTCCTTCTAGAAACAGGAAACCGGGCTTGAACTCTGTCCAGCCAACAGTGACTGAGATGTCTGGGTAGAACACTGCAACGACCTTGGGCCACACAATAACGGCTCCAATAGCGGCCAGAGCGATAAGACGGCGGGTCCATGCAAAGTGAGGATTGTCATAACGTCTTGCTTTATCAATGACCTCTGCCTCTTTGGTCATCATTGCCATCATCATTTTGTTGTTGGCTTCTTTGGCTTGAATGCTCTGCCCCCATATGGACATAACACCACCCAGTAAGGAAGAGCCTAGCATAGTAATTAGTTCTACAGGAAGTCCACCAAACATATTAATTTCCTTTGAATGTAGCAATAACCCACATAACACCGCTCCCGATTAGTGCTAGTACAAAACCAGCACCGTACAATCGGGAGCGTTCTTTTTCTAGGGTGTTAACGCGACGAGACAAATCTTTCATGTCTATTTCAAGATTTTCATAAGATTGAAGAAGAGAGTCCATCTTCCCCTCAAGCCTACCAATAGCGAGAAGTAGTTCTCCTTGATTTGAGATTGCCTCTGACATTATTGTGGCAAGCCAAGACGCCGAACGTCGGATGGATCGGGTGGCCCCTCAGACTGTGCTGTTCTTTGTAACATGTCCAGCATCTCGTTTCTAAGAGTTTCATTGCGAGCAGCAAACAGTAGACCCATAATGTTCTCAATAAAGTCTGCTTTACGTACATTAGATTCTCTGTACATATCATTGAGAGCATTCAGAGTTGTTTTGTAATCTTCTGTATTGTTCTGTTCAGACAATGCGCCTGCAAGAGCAGGAATAACCCGCTGGGCCATAGTGCGGTTTAGTACTGGACTATACACATTATTCTCTGCGGCTTGCATCACATAGTTTGGTAACTCAGGAACAGCAAGTATTTCAATAAGTGCTTCGTTATTTTTTGATGCTAGTTTTCTTAATAGCCATTCTGAGGCCACATATCTAACACTAACAACGCCACGGGCAACACCCCAGAACCGAGATAGCGCCGCGCTTTCTGTCATTTCTTTGAGGTCTTGGCCGAACTTGATAGTATCACCAACCGTGTTAGACAAGCGCCCCATCTTTACAAGAGACACGACAGAATCATAATTATCGCCAAATACTTGTCCGTATAATTCTTTATTTTGTCGAAGTTCTATATCTACAGACGAAAAATCTACTGCTTCAATACCCGGCTGTTTTGTTTCTATAAAGCGAACAGAAACTTTATTTAATAAATTTTCAGTTACAGCTTTATTAATAGCTGCTTCAAATCTAGCAGCTTCTGGGCTGTCATTACCATAAAGTTTGTACACATCTTCTAGAAGACCGCTATAAATATTTCTAGCAGATTCTCCTGAATTTTTAGTAATAATGTCTACTAGAGCAGAGCCAGCATCCGCACTATTTGCTCCGCTTCTAGCTATATCATCGAAAATTTTTGCTGTTGGGCTAAATTCAACTTCTTGTCTTTCTCTCAGTGCTTTTGAAAGGTCAGCCACTACATTACCAATAAACTGTTTATTAGCCTTCATGCTTTGTTGATTGTAAAAAGGATCACCTGCCAAGGTACCCGCTGTTTGCTGTGTAAAGTTCTCTCTAGTAGGTCCAGCACCAATCTTGTCGTCTGCTTCTAAAATAGGAGCAGCCCTATTACTCGTTCTAAAATCTGCTACGTTTTCTGGTCCTAGAAGAATATCTAAAAATCCGCCGTCTTCTTTATCAAAAAACAAAGAAGCATTGGGGCTGTCCGCAGCGGTACGAAGACGCTTTACGTACTCCTGTCTCGTCATTTGAGCAGGAGGCACACTACCAAATATCTGCTGTTGCATAACATCTTTAATTTGCTGGTCTGCCTCTGCGCGAAGCGGGCTGCCTTCTGGGAACATTCGTTCATAAATATCCCTGCGTAGAACAAAGCTATCCCCGGCTTCAACATTACCATCTGCTGAACTACGAATTGTTGATCTATTGAATACTTGTCTGAAAGGTATAGGCATGTCTGTTTCACCCTTCAAAGCTGCGCGGGTGTACCTATCAAAAAACAAAGTGGCAACATTATCCCTATAGTTGTCGTTTGCTAATTTTAATTTAGCACTAACAACTCCCGTTTCAGAAAAACTATCATTAATTTTTCCATCAAGAATGCTGTGGATATCAGAAAGAACAGCACTTGCTCTGCGGTTACTATCTCGTAATTTGAAGGCTCGGGTTCCAATTTCTGACCGTAATTGAACTGCCTCTTTAAGACTTAGGTCTTGAAACCCCTCCATAATTTTTTCAACATCTTCAAGAGAAACCTCTGCATCATCGTCTAAACTGAATAAGCGCATGAACCTACCAAAAGGTTTATTTGCAGAAGTAAGAGATGCTAATTCTTGTCGGGCTACTCTAAGGCCGTCGCTGCCATAAGTAAATCCTTGGGTTTCAATTTTATTTTGTAAGTCAGCACCAAAATTTGCAAGGCTAACAGTTTGGTTAAGATCAGTTGCCTCTGCAAAAGCTTCGTTGTACAAATTATCAGATGTTCTTTTGTTTGCATCGTATGCTGTTTTAAGTAGACGAGTTTGGGCTGTTCGCATAGGACCAACATCAGGTTTCGTAACATTCAACTCATCAGCAGGACCAAGAATACCTGCCTGTCGCAAAGGAGCATGAACACTGCGGGCAAGAGTGCTATCTGCTTCAATCTGTTTCTGAACAGTCTCAAGATTTTCAAGACTTTTTGTAAAGCCCCCGTAATTTTCTTTATTATCAAGATTGTCTCTTAAGACACGAGTAAATATATCTTTTTCTTGATCATCCATAGAGGCATACAAAATATTAACTCTATCTAGTGCCTCATCTTTAGTAACAGTTCTTGCGTTGTACCTATCTGCAATGTTATAAACATCTTCCAAAGCAGAGCCAATTTTTTTTGCATTTTTTGCGGGTACAGCTAACATATTCTCATAGTTATTACGCATATTAAGCACCAGTGTTCTTAATTCTTGTGGTGCGCCAACGCCACTGTCTTCTAGTGATCTAAACTTTTTAGTAAGTTCAAACAAAGTCCTGCCGTATGCTTGTACAGCAGCTTCTTCTTGGTCTTGTATCCGTTTAAAAGAAGCCAAGCTATCCAAATTTTTTTGGAGACTTTGACCAAAAGATTTTGCCATCAGAACACCTTTTCCAGCCAATGTAAATTGACTGTAATGTTCTCTAGCAGCCCCAAAAATACCTAACGCCCACGCGTTGCTTTTTGCTTGGGTCATTAGCCCCACAAGATTGTCTGCCTCTACTTCACTTACTCCACTTTCTAACAAAGCAGTCCGTGTGGTATCAGCATCGCTTTTAAATTGTCTAAACGTAGACATTATAGCATCGTAATTATCTGGGTCGTTCTGTTTCATTGTTGCAAGAACACGCCCAATTTCATTTACAGTTCTTCGACCAAAAGCAGTATTTTGTCTACCAAGTGCCTCCTGTAGATCGGCGTAATCTCCTCTAAAAAGACTAGGCGCAATTGCTTCAATATTGTTATAGCTAAAATTATACAAGGATTTACCTAGGCCAACACCTAATATAGCACCAAAAAGCCCAACACCAAGCGTTGTTGTGGCCTGTAGTGTGGGACTGTCTTCAAAATACCCTAGTTTTTGATACTGGTCTACTGAAAGAACTGAAGCTAGTGCAAGAGCCTGCTCATTTTGAACTGTATTCCATAAATTCCTAGAACTGTCCAGTCCACCTTGACGCGCATTAGCAATAAGTCTACCAAAAACACCACTAGCATTGCGCTGTTCGTTAATTGCCTTTTGTGCGGCCACATAGTCATACGCACCATCTTTATAGAATTTTGATGCTCTACGAATACCAGTTTTAGCCAATTCAACAGCACCCCGGCCTGTAAGCACACCAATTCCGGCACTAACAATTTTTTCAAGAAGTGCGTTTGGTCCTTCTCCTAAAGGAATACCTCCGGGCGCTGCTAACGTACTTTCAGCAGGCATTCCTTCTGGGGCAACGCCTAATCCTAATTCGGGAAATTTTTTAGCAATTTCATTAATGACTCGATCAGACATTGTTTCTGTTGCGGGGTCTTGCAACAAAGTATCAAAAGTCATATTTTTAATTTCTTCAGGAGTAAATGGTGTAATGTTTGGGTCGTTATTAAACCAGTAGTTACGCCATTCTGCAATTTTTTGTGGTGTTGCACCTACAAGGCCACCATACAAGGATAAAAATTCAATGCCCTTTTTTCTAGGACTAACCACCCAATCAGCAGTAGCACCAAGCTGACTACCAAGATCATAGAATACTCCTGCTACCATAGTTTGAAATTCTTTGGCATCGGTTACAAAGCTAATGGCTTCTGGGTTAAAAGGCTCTGCCTTGATTTTAAGTGCTGAAGGAAGACCAGCAAAGCTGTATTCTTGTGAGGCTAAAATGGGCTGACCATAAGGTGTTTCTCCTACAACAACACCAAATTTAATAGATTTATCTTTAATTTTTTGAAGCATTTCTGGATAGTATTCTTCAAAATACTGGTAAAGACTTGGGTTGTTGTCTACAACATCGTAGGCTCTTTGATAAAAAAATTTACCATATTCATTTACATTAGCATCCCTAAGAAGCCACATTGCATCTTTGCCATGAACTGCACCAATTAAACTATTAATGTCTGTAATAAAATCCTCTGGAGTATAGCCACTAGAATCAATCTCATCTGTTTCTACCATACCACTAGGAATAGCTGCCTGTGATGTTAGCGCGGCCCCGGCTTGTTCTTGAGGAGAAATCTCAACAGACTTTCGCGGCAAATTTCTGCCCTTCGCTTTTTTTGCAGCAAAATCCTCCGCTTTTTTTGCAGCAACATCTGTAATAGGAAAATTAGAAGACGTAATATTACTTCGCTTATAGGGAGAAGAAAAATCTACGTCAGCCTGAAAGACAAGCGCATCTTTCTCGCCTAAAATGCCTTTTGTAAAAGTTTTTTTATCTTGTGGTGCTTTCATGTTTGCTATACCTTACTCTGGGATAGGAGGAAACTCAGAGGATCGTTCTGATCCTTGAGGAACAGGAGCAGCTGGTGACACCGCCTGTTCACTAGCTGCTGCCGTGGTAGCCAACTGATCCGCAGCAATATTGTTTCCGTTTTTTCTGAATACATACGCCCAGTACTCGTAAGGATTACCTTTCTGAGCAAGATCATTTTGTTCTTTAAGCATATCTTTGTACAAGCGTTGAGTTACATCGTCACCA
>Ga0255751_10001677_pt1 | contig 21040 bp, 18 predicted proteins | sample 071ome_20_FD_179951 | JGI IMG/M metagenome (GOLD analysis project Ga0255751, IMG submission 179951) | Coastal salt marsh microbial communities from the Groves Creek Marsh, Skidaway Island, Georgia - 071412BT metaG (version 2) | ecosystem: Environmental > Aquatic > Marine > Intertidal zone >...
CATTGAACCAATTGATCCTACTAACTTCTGGGAAGGTGCTGACTTTAATCTTCGCATTGCAATGCGTGGTCAGTTCTGGAACTATGATGCATCTTCCTTCTCTAACAAGAGTACTCTTGGAGGTTTCAGTAACGATTCTCTTAGGGCAGTGTATGATCAGCAGTATGATCTTTCTACACTAGTAGCACCAGACATCTTTAAATCTTATGAGGAGATCTCTCGTAAGTTTGCTGAGGTTACAGGTGGTCGTCCTAAGATTGACGATGAGGTTAGGTTTGAAGAGACCTCCTTTAGCACACCGTCATTTGATTCTGCTCCCTCAGTGCCTGCAGATCTCAAAGAAGACCTTGCAGCACTCACCACGGCAGCTCCAAAGGGTACTGATGACACTCACAACTACTTTGAGAACTTGATGAACGACATGGACTTCTGAGTCACCTGGATCCCTGAGGGGATCCTTTTTTTTGTCCAAATTCAAAATCGACTTTTCAGTTAAAAAAAAGTCGAGAAAAAATCTCCGGCAAAAAATTGCTCAAAAGGGTCGATGCTAAATATTTCAGTAATAATGGGGTATTTTATGCTTTCGACCCAATACCGCCTCCGTCTAGAATTTATCTGCAATAGAATTGTGAACGGGGAAGAAGTTAAACTAGAGGATATGATCTGGGCAGAGAAATTGGCAAAGGCAAATGGGTCTGCAAGGGAAATGTTGACAAGGGCAAGGCGTATTGCAGCTAACCCAGCGGAAGAGGGTTCTTTGGACGATTTCATGAACAAAATGGGTCTAGGAGACCCAGACCCATCAAACCACAAAACCAGATTTGAAAGTGCTGACGAAATTGTTGACTGGTTTAAGCAGGATAAACCAGACGACTGGAGACAGCGAGATTAATTTTCAGATCTCTTTAGATTTTCATTTATAAACTCTGTACTAGGGGTAAATTTGTTTTCCTCTTCTACAATTTCTACAAATATATCTAATAAATCTGGTTTTAGAATTAGAATTTCTTTTTTCTTTTCATTTAATCTAGTTTCATACTCAAAATTGCTTACGGGTCTTCTGGACTCGTTTAATTGCAAAATAGTTCCATCTGGTTGAGTAAATCTAAAGTTTCTGGGTACTTGGACACCACCTTTTAGAATTATAGCATTATTGAACACTTGTTGTATAGACTCAAAGTGGTGAATTGCTCCGGGGTTAGCATATTTTGAATTTACATAAGATTGTAGTGCCCCAGTTGCCATGGGCCACTGACTATAGTAGTTTGTTATGTTGTTTATAAGCAGAATCACCCAATCAAATCCGGGATCGTCATAAAAGTCAAAGGATATGGTATCTGGGCGATCACCCTCCTTAATAAAGTAATCTTGAAGAATAGTTGATCCTGGTTTTACATCATCAATTACCTTTATTCTAGCAAAAATGTTTTTGATGGTAATTAATTCACCAGCAAATGGATTACTTTCGTATTGTAAATACTCAATGTTTGAAACTTTATCGAAATATGCCATTTTTATTATGGATTAAAAGTACCGAGATCGCTAAAATCTTGTCTTACCAGAGTGGTAAGCTCTGCAAACTGTAAACTGATTCTTACTGCTTGTACAAATTTGTTTCTTGTAAGTGCAATAACGCTATCTGGAGTATAATCTACTTCAAAATTTGTCATAGCACAATATTTTGTTTCTGGTAAGAATTTTCCAACATCTCCTTCCGGATTTAATGAAGTTGTAACTCCATTTTCTTTTCTTCTAACATTTGTTCTTGACAGAGAAGGTATAATTCTCCAAATTAGAGGAAATTCTAAGAATAGTGAAGTTGCAGAACCTTTTCTTTTTGCATTTGGGTGCATACCTATTTTAAAGAAATCAATTATTTTTTTAATTTCTTCTTCTTCGTTTGAATTTCTTGCTACCATAATATATTCAAAACTAAATGAACGAGTGTTCATTCTATTGAAAGTTTGAAGAGTATTGTCATTAAAAGTTTGACCAATAGTTGCTCCAATAATTGTGTCTAAACTGACATTTTGTACTTTTGGAATATTTTGGAATGCTGCGTTATTAACTAATTTATCCATTGCAAAATTAGCTATAGTAACGCCTGTAGCACCAAATAAATTACCTAGGTTTAATCCCCCTTCATTACCGTATGCAGCGGCTAAACCACCAAAAGAAACTTTTTGCCACTCTGCACCATAACTGTACGAAAGTTTTGGTGGAAGATAAAGCTGCACTTCACCTGTAGATGTATTGTTTTCTGACTTATTCAGTTCTGTCTGTTTTTCAAAATTGTTAAGGAATTCTGCTCTCGTAGAAGCGTTAGTTGTTTGATCTCTAATATCTCTAACTGAACCAACTTGGCTTGCTTTACTATACTCATATGCTCTAAAAGTTAAGTAGAGATCTGTATTGTTTATACTTCTTTTGGGGTATGAATATGTCGCCATTTATTTTAATGCCTGTACTTTTCTTGCACTAACAAATCTATTATTTTTATCATAAAACTGCTCTAAAGGTAGTGCCGCAAATTCAATTAATTCTTCTTCAGGCACTTCAAATAGCAAATTATCTGTTCTATCCATAATATATCTATGTAGCAACTTCTTAGGAATAGTCACGTTTCTATTTATTAACTTCTGAGCAAGGATAACTCTTCTTTTTGGACTTTCATAATGGAAGTTTGCCCCCATAAATCCATCAGGATACAATTTTGTTACTAACACTAAAGGATATTTGTCCCAATGTGGTAATTGTTTTTTTGTTTTTGGGTCATATTCAAATAAGTAAACATCTCCGACCATAATAGAGTCTGTCACATTATCAAACAGATAATTGAATGCTGTTATTCTTTGTTTAGGAGCAGTATTGGCATTTTCTTCCTTTATGGTCTGTATAATACTCATACCTTTAATTCCTGTTCTGTTAATATTTTAAATTCCCATTGTCTATCTTTACAAAACTCTAAAGCAGCATTCCATTTTGCTTCATTTATTGCATATGTTTTAACTTCAGTTATATATTTTTTTGTATGACGCTGTTGTTTTTTGGGAGGTGTTGTTTGCTTAAGCGGTTTGATCTCGATAATAAATTTCTTAGTCCCCCCAGTTTTAATGCGTGCTCTGACATAAAAATCTGGGAAGTACCTATGGATCCGATTATCAACAGGAGAACGGTAAGGGATGACGATTTCTTCACTCCCCCATTCCAAAACGTTTTCATTGTTGTCACACCAGACCATAAACTTTTTTTCCCAAAGCGATCTATAGATAACATTTCTGAAATCTCCTTTGTATTTTTGGGTGTTTTTTGGTCTATATTTGCCACTATATGCCATAAAAAACAATAGATAAATATAAATATAGTCTTCTAGTCTTATTTAGATGAACATCGATGCAATTAGAGCCAATGTGGTTGGTGATTACGGATTGTCATCATCTAACAAATATCAAATTTCTTTTGAATTAAAGAATAACCTTTTAGTGGAATATTTATCTAATAGAGGTATTGATGGAATATCTTCTACGAATCCGATTGATTTTGAAAGTGGTGAAGATACTATAACTAATGCTACTATTCTAAGTTTCTTGGCAGATGAGATAAATTTACCTGGATTTAGTGTTGCTACTGGTGAATTTAAGGGGCACGTACCTGGGATTAACATTAGATATGCACACACCAGAAATTTTAATGAAGCAAATGTTTCATTTTTGATGGATATGAGTCATTTGCCTTTAAAATTTCTTAGATTTTGGTCAGATTTTATGTTTGGTTTTGAACAAACTGAAAATATTACTTATTCATTAATGAATTATTATGATGATTATACTTGTGATATAATTATTGATAAGTTAGAACCAAATGTAAGTCCCAAAAAGAGAAAAAGTGCAAAATCTTCAAGAGATACCCATAATGTAGTTACACGAACAAAACTATACAATGCGTTTCCTTATTTGGTGAATGATGCTACCATTGGAAATGGACCAAATCAACCATATAGGGTACAATCTACTTTTTACTACGAATATATGAGAACAGTTGATTCTGGAGATCAGGATCGACCTAGTTTTACGGATCAATTACCTAGAGATCAAATTGGTTTAAACTTTTTAGGTAGAGATGGAGAATTGCTTCTTAGAAATTCTAATATTGCTTAGAATTAAAGTACTAAATAATTTTATGATATGGAGTCTAATTAATGTCTTTACCTGTTTTAAACTCAGCTACTTATAACCTTACCGTACCATCAACAAAGCAAAAAATTAAATACAGACCATTTATAGTAAAAGAAGAGAAAATTCTTTTACTTGCATTGGAGTCTGAAGATGATATTCAAATTGCAAACGCACTGAAGGATATTATTATTGCTTGTGTTACTACTAAGGATTTTGATTTTGATTCTCTTGCTACTTTTGATATTGAATATATTTTTCTGAATATTAGATCTAAGTCTGTTGGTGAGCAAATTGAATTAATGATAGTTTGTCCAGATGATAATGAAACTGAACTGAAAGTTACTATTAATGTAGATGATATCAAAGTAAAATTTGATAAAGAACATACAAATAAAATTCAAATTGAAGATAACCTTTGGGTTGAAATGAAATATCCTGGTCTTGAGACATTTTTGAATCCTCAGGAAAATATTGATGATACTTTTGACTTTATTGCAAAGTCTATCAATAGAATTTACAATGAGGAAGATGTCTGGGATTCTTCTACAACAACAATAGAAGAATTTGTAGGATTTCTTGAAAATATGAGTAGTAAACAATTTAATAGTGTTCAAAAATTCTTTGAAACAATGCCAACTTTGAAGCATGAGTTAAAATTTAAGAATCCAAAGACAAAAGTCGATTGTGTATATGTTATAGAAGGACTAAGTAATTTTTTCGGATAAGCCTCTTCCACAATTCATTGGAAAATTACTTTAGGACTAATTTTGCGTTAATGCAGCATCATAAGTATAGTTTACATGAACTTGATGGATTAGTCCCATGGGAAAAAGATATTTACATTGCACTACTTAAGCAATTTTTGGAAGAGGAAAAACAAAAGATAGAACAGCAACGTAGAAATCGATGAATTCCAAGCAATTAGGATTAACAGAATATAATGACATCATACTGTCTTTGTATGATGCAAATCCTATTGCCAACATTTCAGAGTCAGTAACTAAAACTGAAAAAACACCAGAAGATCTAAAACCAGATAAGAAAAACATAGGAACTGGTCTTCTCTATAAAGAAACTATTAGACTGAGAAATGTATCAGTTCTAAATGTAAAACTTGCTGAGAAAATATTTAAGTATGAAAAAGAACGATTAACTGCTTTAAAATCTTCATTAAAAACAGGAAAGTCTAGATCTGTAGTTCCTGGTTCCAGTAAGAAGAAAAATAAAGAAAAGAAAAAAGAGAAGGATGAAGATCGTTCTATAAGAGATTTCCTAAAAGCTCCATTTAGGAAATTATTGAGTAGCATAAGAAAAAAAATATCTGATTTTTTCAAAAAACGTTTAATTAATCGCTATAAGAAACTTCCTAAAGCAAGAAGAGATGCGATAAGAAGAAGAAAAAAAGCAATTAATAGATTTAGGAAAAAAGGTGGAGTTAGGGGATTCTTAAGAAGAAGAAGTGCTTCAGTTTTTAGAAGAATTGTCGGATCAAGAAACGCTGCTAGACTTAGATTATTTAAAATGCGTGGCGGGTTCCGTGGGGCAGCAACCCGAGCAGGACGCAGAGCATTTTTTGGTGCAGGAAGAAAAGTAAGAAGTGGACTTAGTAGTCTTAACCAACTTAGAAAATTTGCTCAATTTTCAATCCAGGATGCAAAGGGACCTACTAAAACACCATCAGTTAAGAAACCTGGAATTGGATCTAGAATATCTGACGCTGCATCTAAATTAAAAAATTCCAAATCAGCACAAGGTATCGCTAAAAATCTTGATAAATTAAAAAATTCTAAATTAGCACAAGGTCTTGGTAAAAATCTTGGTAAAATTAGAGGTATTAAGCCAGGTGGGATTGCTTCTGCATTGTTTGCTGGATTTGAATTTGCTGGAAGAAAGTCTGAGGGTCAATCCAATTTACAAGCAGGTGTAGGAACTGCTGCCTCTACTGCTGGTGGTCTTGCAGGTTTTGCTGCTGGTGCAAAGGGTGGTGCCGCTCTCGGTGCCACGATTGGTACTATCGTTCCTGGTGCTGGTACTGCAGCTGGTGCAGCAATTGGTGGTCTTTTAGGTGGTCTAGTCGGTGGTTTTGGTGGGTCTTTTATTGGTGGAAAACTTTCTGATGCAGCAACTGGAGTTGATGCCCCAAAACAAGCAAAGGATTTAAATTTAAATCAATTTGGAGAAGGTGGAGAAGTAAGTAAACCACAACTCGTTCTTGTGGGTGAGGGGGGAGAGACTGAGTGGGTCGTTCCTAAAAGTAAACTTGCTTTTTGGTTAGGTAGTAAAGATGCATCTGAATACATTAATTTTGGATTAGGAGATCTTGTTTCTGGTGCTTCTAAGTATTTAAAATCTTTAGGTGAATCTGGATCTGGCGTTCCCGAATTATCTGCGGCAAAATCTATAGGAGATTCTTCTGATGTAAAAGTTTCTAACGTCTCTAAACCAAAAATAGATGTAAATGGAAATAATTTAGTAGAAAAGTTTATAGAATTTATTAAGAAAGGATTTGATATAATTCTTGGTCCTATAAAGAATATAATTGAAAAAGTAACGGGAGTTATTAAAAAGTTCACAGATTTAAGAGATCTACCAGGAAATGCACTTAGATCCGCTGGTAATGTTGTTTCAAGCATATTTACTCCAAACGCGGCAGCAGCAGAACTTGGAAATGCAAATATTGCAGCAGTATCTTCACCTGAAAATATAAGTTTTGGAAGAGTCACTGGAAACAGTGGCAGTGTTGCATATGGAGGAAAAGAAAACGCATCATTGTCTGTAGCATATTCTCCTTTCAAAGCATCTGATATTAAATCTAAAAATATATCAATTGTATCTGGAAAAGGATATAGAAAATCAACTGGTACTAATCATAAAGGATATGATTTACCTGCTCCAGCAGGAACACCTTTGTATGCATATCTTCCTGGTAAAGTTACAAGAAATTCGGTAATAAGCGGATATGGAAATGCACTTGAATGGGTTGATGAACGTTATAATCAAAAGCATTTCTTTGCCCACATGCAATCTTTATCCCCAGTTAAAACTGGACAAAAATTTAAGCAAGGGACTTTGCTTGGTTATGTTGGAGATACTGGCACTCCTGGATCATTCCATTTGCACTGGGAAATTGGCGGAAACGGATCTGAGATTGATCCTGGTCAGTGGGTTAATACTCACCCATTAAAACCAATAAATAAAGATACTAAAGTTGGCGAAGATCCATTGGACACTGCTGAAAATGACATGAGAGTGTCGTCTATTTTTGCTAAACCGATTACTCAACCAAGTCCACCGCAATATATTCCAATTCCTATACCCTCAAGTAACAAGGCATTTGCGTTAAATACTGTTACTCCTTCCTGGGGTCATGGTGCATTAGTAGGAGGTAATTAGTAAATGGCAAATTATCCAAATAGAGCAGTAAAGAAATTTACAAGACCAGGAAGCAGAGAGATTGCAACTGGGATTGTTCTTGCCTATGGTCTTTTTCCACGTACTACTGATGGTATAAATGCAGCAAAGAAATTTATTAATGCTAGAACTACTTGGTTAGCACCTTCCGATCTTCCTGATTATTATAATGATATTGACAGTGATTTAATGGTTGGTAAGGAAACTGATGGTATTAGAAGCATTAGATCTACATTAAGAGAGTTTTATGGAATTCCTGAACCTGAAAGTAAGGTAATACCGGTAGAAGTAGTTAAACCTACTAATAAGAAAGCAGAACTTACATCTGATAAGAAAGAACCAACTACTGGTGAAACACAAATCTATAAACCAGCAGATAAGTTTGTAGATGATGCTAAGGAATTTTCCGATAAGCAGATGGACCAACTTGATCAAAAGTTGGAAGAAACTTCTGATGCAATTATGGATGTTGTTGATGCATTAATTGAACAACAAAAGCGAGATTTTGAAAATTTTAAGAGAAAGCAACGTGAAGAATTAGAATCTAACAAGAAAAAAAGAGAAAGTATAAATTCTTCTGAAAGCAAAACATCTATTAATTCTGAACCAGTTGATAAACCAATTAATCTGGAACCAGTTGATAAACCTGAACCAGTTACTGAACCTGAACCAGTTCCTAAACGCATTTCTGATCAACTTCGCGAGTTACTTGAGGAAGTAGCTAAATCTGACGCTAGGGCACTTCGTGAAACTGATGAATTATTAAATGAAGTTGATGAGATTGTAGGTAAAAAACCACTTAGACCTAAAAAAGACGAAAATTTATTACCTCCATCTCCAACAGAACCTCCAAAACTTCCAGAACCTCCAGAAAATTCAAATCAATATAAAGAACCAATTGGACCTGACCCAATGCAGGGTCCAAACCCAATGCAGGGTCCAAAAGAACCACCTGTTCAGGGTCCTAAGGCACCACCTAAGAAAACGGTTGCACCTGAAAAGGATGAGGATTGGGAATCCGAAGTTCCTGACCAACTTGGTACTAAGTTGGATGAACTTATTAATCAGGTACAGAAAGATCCTCTTCCTCAACCGACTCCCAAAAAAAGAAGAAAAACTAGAGGAAAGAAACCATTAGAAAGAAAAACTCCCAGATTTGATGCAGATCAAATGGGAATAACGACATCACTTAATGAAATACTTAACAATGTTGTAGAGACTAGAGAAGCTTTATTTAAACTTTATAAGATAACAAAGGAAAGATTTGAATTCAAGAAAAAAATTGATAAGCAACTTACTGCTTCTTTACAAGCAAAAGTTAGAGAAGATCAGATTGAATCTGGTAATGATGATAATGCTCCTTCCAAAGGAAATGGATTGATCTGGAAAGATAAAAAGGATGATGAAAAAAAGAAAAAGAAATCATTTTTAGATCAATTAATCTCTACTGCGGTTGTTAGCGCAGTGTCTTTGGGAATACTCCCTGGCATTTCTAGTCTTCTTAATAAAGATGATGAAGAAAAGAAAAAACAGGAAGAAGAAGATAATGCTGAGGTGCCTTTGCAACCTGAAGAAATAGAAGATAATGAACCACAACCACCAGAGCAACCACAACCACCAGAGCAACCACAACCACCAGAGCAACCACAACCACCAGAGCAACCACAACCACCAGAGCAACCACAACCACCTGCTGCACCTGCTCCATTACCAAACACTAGTATTCGGGGAGATTATGATTATCGTCCTCCAATGATGCCGCTCCGTGCTGCTGCAACTGGAGGTAAATTTGCAGGAGGAGAAAAGAAAAAACTAACACCACTAATTTCCAGAGGTGGAGTTAAAAAAGATCCTAATATAAAGAAGTTAGCAAAACCACTTGTCAACGCAATAACGCTACCTCAAAAGGCAGCTACTTTGGGAATGTTAAAGGTGGGTCAAAGTATGTTGGCACCATTCTCTGTGTTTATGCCAGATTCTGCCAAGCAATTTGTTACCGGTATATTTGAAAAGGTAGCAAAATCATCTGGACTTAGTTCTGTTAGTTTTAATTTTGATAGTAACGTTAATATTTTTGAAAAACTTAAATCATTTTTTACCAATATTTTAAATTCTTTGCTTGGTGGAGCAGCAAATGCCGGAGAACTTCCTTCTGGAGGTAATTCTGCAGGTAGAGGCGGATCTGGTGGCGGAAAAGGGAGCAGCGGCGCTGCTGGTAATGGTCCTGGCGGATCTGGGCAAGATTTTGCTACTCTTGCTACTATTGCTGCCCTTGAATCTGGATCTGCTCAGGGTCAAGCAGACGTTGCTCAATCTGTTTATAATAGATTGGGCGATACTGGACAACAATATGGAAAGTCAATTACTGAGATTTTGACAAGAGATAGGCAGTACCAAGTTGCTTTTAAGGATCCTAACGCTACATCTGGTCCTGGAACTAAAGTTGCTGATGTATTCAAAAACATTAAAACTGAAGATGATGCGGTGAAAGCGATAATGTATTACAAGAAAGCTCGTGGGCAAAATATAACCGAAGATCAAGCAAGAAAACTATATAAAAGTTCTGCAAAAGCAATTTCTGATCCAGAACTCATGAAATCTGCTGCTGAACATGTTGGTGGTAGAACAGAGTTTCTGAGTGGAAATCAGTACCAAAGTGGTGATGCTTATCGTGGAGGAGTAAATGATAATACATTTTTTGCCAAGTATGGATCTCAAACTCAAATGCAAAGAGGTGCTCAAGCAGCACCTGAGGGATTATTTAATGAACCTGCACCTGTACCATCATCATCTGCACCATTAAGTCCAGTATTTAACCTAGATAGTACTAATGCACAACCAGGAAACAAAAAGTCTGATGGTCCTATGACTAGTGCTCGTAGAGAAATGCAATTGCAACCGATGCAATTTGCTGGATTAACTTTACCTCCACCAGTTACCCCACAACCAAAACTAGAAGATTTCTCATTCGGACCAAGTTTTGCAGGACTTGCACCACCACAACAACCAGGAAGTTAAATAATGACAACTCAACCATTCATAGAAAAGAATTTTTATATTGATCTTGTAAAAATAACCAGAACTGATGGTAAGGTTGAAAATCTTGATCAGGGATCTGTAATTCAATTAGAATATAGAGAAGGTTTATTTAATAAATTTATTTCTGTTACTTTAGTGATATCTGATACTACCAGTGGTATCACTGATGAACTTACTGGTATGGAAAAAGTAGAACTTAAATTTACAGATAGATCTAATAAAATAAGTTATGACTTTACTCAAAATTCTACTAATGGACCTCTATATGCATATAGAATTCATAATCGTAAAGTAGTTGATACTGCTAAAATCGTTGCAATTGAACTTTGTAGATTGGATGCAATTAATTCAATGCAAATCCGAGTATGTAAAAAATATGAAAAGGTCAAAGCAACTGGATTGATTGGAGATATTATTGTTAATGTATTAGGATCCAAGAAGACTATTACTGCAGAAGATAGTACAAATAAAATATCGTTTATTCCGCCAAATTCCAGACCTTTAGATGTTCTGATATGGGCAAGAAATAAGTTTATAGGTAATGCTCAAAGTCCCAGAGGTAAATACAAAAGTGCTGGATATTTGTTTTATGAAAATTACAACAGATATGTCTATCAATCTGTAGATAAAATTGCAGAAGCAAATAATGTTGAATATAAGCAAGTATATGTAACTGGAACTGGAATTGGTGGAACTGACGACATCTATAGGTTTGAAAATATTGAATTTGTTAGCAATATAGATATGATTGAAAATTTTGATAGAGGATTTTATAGTGGAATAATTGATTTCTTTGATATAGTTAATTGTTCTGTAACTACTAAGAAATATTCTCTCAATGAATTATATTCTGGTTGGACAAAGATAAATTTAAAAAATAAGAAACTTCCCAGCACACAAAATGAAGCAACGGAAGAAAATTTAAAAGAGGGATCTCTGGAGCAAATTGCTGCAGTAGAAAGTCAATATGCAACTAGATCTATGACAGTATCCTATAATAGGGATTTATTTTTAGGATCTACTGATGACGCAGATCAAGATAGGTCAGAGTTTGAAAACACAGTACTACAATCCGTATCAAGATTAGGTATTTTTACCAATCAAGTATTGACAGCAACGGCAAATGTTGGTAATATGGCATTGAATATAGGTGATCCTATCAGAATAGAATTTTATAGTCCTTCCGGTAAAATAGATAAAAAATATTCCGGAAGATATCTTATATCTGGATTAACTCACCTATATACAAGGAAAGAAGAAAAATACCAAACATTTTTTACACTAATACGAGATTCATTCGGACTCTAACATGGAAAACATCGAACAACATATTGAAGCAGACAGGGAAGAATTAAGCAATCCCCAAATTTCTGCACAACGTCGTCGTCATATTGAAGACGAGTTGGAACAATTGGAAGCTTATCAAGAAAATCATCCAAATGATACACATGACCCAAATCCATTAGAATTGTATTGTGATTCGCATCCAGATGCGGCAGAATGTAGAATTTACGAAGATTGATTTATGTTAGGAGCAGCACCAACTTTAGAATCTAATTACTGGTTTGGCGCCCAAGGCAATCGTCTATGGGTTGGTCAAGTTGAATGTGATGGAATAAATTCAATTGATAATAGCAAACTAGAAGATCCCGATGGTTCTAATCGAGTAAAGGTTAGAATAATGGGATACCATACTCGCAGTAGAGATAAACTTAAACCAAATGAATTACCATGGGCATCTGTAATGATGCCAGCAACTGAAACTGTAACAAGAGATGGTGCTGGCACTGTTCACAGTTTGATTAATGGTATGTGGGTTCTTGGTTTGTTTATGGATGGAGAAAGTGCTCAACAACCAGTGGTTTTGGGGTCTCTTGGAATCGTTGACAAAGACCAACCATATCAAGATAGATTGGATGCTCTTGGACTGAATAACGATTATGTACCACCAGATAGAGTCTTAGAGCAAAGAGACTCATTAAAAAGTCCTACCGGTAATTCTCAAGCAAATCGTGGTGGAACCAAGGGACTGCCATCGTCTGCAGATAGACGCCAAAAATCTAATGAACAAGTTACACTGGGAGTTGCCAATGCTAAATGTGGTCCTAGACCGGAAAATGAATTTACTAGAATTCTAACCGATTTATTTAAATTTTTATCAAATAATGAAAGAGTTGGGAACAAAGTAGTAGATAAACTTACTGGAAATGTAGTTAAATCTGGTAAAATTATTTCTGCCTATGTGGGAAGACTTGCAAATGCAGTTAATGGTCTTTTAGGAGATACCAAAGCACTTGTAGTAAGAGAACTTAAAAAGTATCTTCAAAAGTTTTTTCAACCATTAATTCAAGCATTATTGCCAAAACAATCGGAACGTGGTCCGATAACTCAAGGAATTGTAAAAGCACAGGACATACTTTTTGAAGCTATTAAATGTATCTTCCAGACAATCTTTGAGAAAGTAGTTAATTTAATTATTAATATTGTAACAAAACTGGTAGATGATGTACTCAATACTGCATTTTGTCAAGTAAGCAATATTTTAAAAGGAATTGTTAAAGAAATCCAAGGAGGAATTACTAAAGCATTAAAAGCACTTGGTCAAGTTTTTTCTTTTATTTCTAAACTTGGAAATTTTGGTGGAGGATTTATTAAAGCACTTGGACAGTTGCTTAAACTTTTTTGCGATGGTAAACTTTCTTGTGTTTTAGGTATTGGTGAATTTACCACTGGGGTTGGGGAAAAACCAGATAATTCTGTAGATGCATTTTTAAATAATTTAGAAACTTTTGGAGGAGCACCGAATGCATTAAATGTTGGATTATATGGTAGTGATTCTTTTCTTTCCGGTGTGGAATCTACTAAGCTTATAGGTAGTGATGGAAAAGTTGTTACTGGATCTTTAGATTGCAATAGAGCAACATCGTTTAATTTTCCAAACATTCCGAAAGTATTTTTTACTGGAATAACTAAGAATCTTAATAACTTCTCATTCAATTCCGATACTGGTAGTATCGTTGTATCTCCAAATGGAAATCGATCGGGAACTTTTAACGGTGCAGATTCTAGTACATTTGGATCTGGTGGTACTGGAAATGGCACAGGAGTGAATGTTGGAACTCCTTTAACTGTTAATGGCGTTGCCGTATCTTCTGGTGGAACCGGAGGAACTCCACTAACTGTAGGATCAACTGGAGGAACTCCTGTAATTTTTAACGGATTGCCTGTAGTTGGGGGAGGAACTGGAGGAACTTCTATAACTTCTAATGGTGAATTTGTTACAAGTGGTAGTTTACCTATAACAATTGGTGCAACTGGAGGAACACCAGTAAGTGTTGGAGGAACTGGAGGTAGTAATTTGACTGCTGATGGAAATCTTGTAACTGTAGGTGGAACCGGAGGAAATACTGTTATTATTGGACTAGTTGTTGGCACTGGTTCTGGTACAGGAAGTGGTACTGCTGGATTTACTGGAGGTACTACTGGTAATCCAGAAACTTTAGAGGATGCATTTAATGATAATCCGTATCCGCCAAGTAGTTATGACGGAAATATAAGTGGTCCTGGTAGTAATGATGATATTCCTAGAGGAATTCCTGCTATAAATTCTTTTGGAGAAGTTGTAGGTGTTGTTATTACTAATCCGGGATTTGGTTTAGATACCCCACCAAATGTCACGATATATCCATTTCCCGGATGGGGAGGTGGTGCTGAAGGGTTTACAACTTTAGATAATAATGGAGGAGTTGCTAGTGTTGTTATAACAAATACTGGCAATGGATACCCATATTTTAATGGATCTGTTTCAAATTCTGATGTTGTTCCTACTAATCAAAATGGAGATCCAGATTATACTAAGATTAGTGGAGCTTATGTTGAAAATGAATTTTGGTTAGGTATAATTACAGAAGAAAATCCTCCAGAAGTTATTCGTACTGGTGGTGGATATGACGAAACTTGTGCTATTATTGTCGAACCTGGAGAGGATGAAGTTAATGATGTAATTTTACCAGAGTTAAAACCAATTATTGAAGATGGATTTTTAACTGGTGTTCAGGTAATAAAACCTGGATTTGGATTTACTGTCCTTCCAAAAATGTTTATGTCTTGTGGATCTTTAGGAGTTGGACTTGGAGATCAAAGGCGAGCAAAAATAATACCAACATTGAAATACATTCCAAGAAAAGATGCTAATCTTTATCTTACAAATTATAATGAATTTAGAGAATATATTGATTGCGTTGGGCATCCAGGAGAATAACTATGGCATTAGATGACCGGACAAATAAGGCACTAGAAAAAATTGCCAAAAAAAGTAAAATAAAATATCCTTTAAATAAGGCAAAAACCACTTCAATTGGACATAAGTGGGAAATGAATGAAAGTCCAGGTGAAGAATACATTAATTTACGACATGGTATTACCGGTGCTTATATTAAAATGCACGCCAGCGGTGATGTCGATATACAGAGTCCAGTAAGAGATGTTAATATTGTTGCAGCTAGGCATGTAAATGTAAAAGCAGGTTCTAATGTAGACATTAACAAAAAGGATTTAAGCGATAGACTTTCTATCAATGTTGTTGGAAATGCTCATTTACTTGTTGAAGGTGACATGCATCATCATGTAAAAGGCGATAGGTATGACCGGGTTGATGGTAAGTATTTTTTGACTGTTGGCGATTCTACTTCAATTAATAGTAATGATCTTGGCATCAATTGCCTGGGTAATTATCAAGTTGAAGCAAACAAAATGTCAACTTCAGGTCAAAGTATTGAAACTAATGTAATTGGTGGCGGAGCAATTGCTTTTAACTATAGTGGATCTTTCAGTTTAAATGCTATTACTCCAGGATCTACAATTAGTTTCAATTCAGCGGGTAATATTGAATTTGTTGCTGCTCAAGATTTTCAACTTAAAATTGGCGGAAGTATATCTAACAAGGTTGGAGGAAAGGTAGATTTTCAAATTGCTGGGGTCCCACTTACAAAACCCTTGACACCGCTCCAACCTGCCTTTACAGTAAATACTGCCCTTGGTGGAATCAGTTTGAATGCTCTGGTTGGCAAAGGAAACTTCTTTGCTGGTGGTCCCTCTCTCGATGTGGACTGTTTGACAGGTGTCTACCTCAACTAAGGGGCTTGACAACCCCAACCCCATCTGGTATAATTACTGAGTCCGACACACACCAAACTATGTTTACAGACGAGTCTGTTGCCTTGATTAATGTTTCTATTCCATCGCGAACTATTATGCTGTTTTCGGACTCTGGTAAGGAACTCAAACTTACCTGTGAGACTATTACTCAATTCCAACGAGTTTTAAAACTGGTACGATCTAACTCTGAACGAGTTGAAATTACTTACGATTATTGACTCTCTTTTTGGGAGCGTGACGGAATAGGTAGACGTATCGGACTTAAAATCCGCTGGGCATAACGCCCGTGGGGGTTCAATTCCCCCCGCTCCTACCTTTAAAGAGATGTACAAAGTTAGATGCGATTATCGCTATGTTAACAGAATAGGAATTGTTCTTGTCTATTTCATAAACGGAATGCCTTTCGTTTATGACGATATTCCCGATTCTGAAAAGGATGATCCGTATGTTCAAGCAATTGCTCAAACTGAGCATCCTTTAGAAGTCGAGGAGTTGACAAAGAACAGTGAATACCTTATTATGGAGGAACTTCATCCACTCCTATTTCCTGTTGAACTTGATGAGGTTTCTGTTTTACCACCATGAGTAAGTATTCTTTTGGAGGACTTGACAAAACCTCTATCAATGTGCTAAGATTAATCAGTGAACTTGAAGGGTCTTATCAACTTCTCAAGTTCATGGGTTTCCAAGAAGATATGGAAACTATGGATGAGATGAAGAAGAGGTATTACAAACTCTACTTCAAACTTTCTAAAGAGGAACGCCACTCTAGCTCAGCTGGATAGAGCAACGGTTTTGTAAACCGTAGGTCGTCGGTTCAAGTCCGACGAGTGGCTTTGGCGATTATCGCCAATATAACATGCTTGGTATTAACTATGTTTTGGAAAGACTATGCAACCATTTTATTCCAAAATATTGATTTGAATGGAGAGTCTCATTTCAATGAGACTGTTTCCAACAACACTAAATTATTCTCTTCGGTTTATACCGGTAAGTATGTTATGAAATCCCGAGAAACTTACATAGATAACGGGAAATCTTTCATATACAACAATATTGTTTATCCTAAAACTGGATCTAATCTTCCATGTTTAGGTATGGACCTCATGGCATTTATGGAAAAGAAAGTCATTATTGTATTTGATTTTCAACACCCTAAAGAAAACTATGAGTATCATCATCCCATCATTGATGATAATATGAGTGAGTATTTGGACTCCACAAAAAACATTAGATTTTTTGAACCAGGAAATCATTTTTCTCGCTATGTTTATGTTAGAAAATGTCATATGAATGAGATTGGCAACTACTTGACAGATTTTTCTAAGTATGTTAAAGTTTATGCTGAACTCCTTGAGCACTGCTGCCCTACTGGATCTGACGAAAGTGAGTATTGCGTCTTTGACCAGTACATGCTAAACTTAGATCCAGTTAGCGGGTTTATGCAGTCCAACTTTGGAAAAGAATTTGCAGAAGATTACGTTAATAATTTCTTATTTCCCTATGCCAAGGGAGGGAGTACAAAAGATCTGTGTGTAGAAACAGCGCCCTCTACTTGATATTCATGGGACTGTCGCCTAATGGTTAAGGCCCACTGCTTATAACGGTGTGAACTGGGTTCAATTCCCAGCAGTCCTATTGGTAGTCCTTAGCGATTAACTAAGTAGACGCCAACTTCTACTCTGGGTATCTTCCAGAGCGTCGTATGGGAAGGGCATTGTTCTTCCCTTTTGCTCCTTTAGCAATCTGGTGAATGCACCGAACTCATAATTCGGCTAAGGTGGGTTCGATCCCCTCAAGGAGCACCTAAGGGACGGTGGCGGAATAGGTAGACGCACCAGACTTAAAATCTGTTGGGCATATGCCCGTGGGGGTTCGATTCCCCCTCGTCCTATATAAGATACCTGTTATCTAAAAATGTACGAAGATCTGAATGATTTTGAAAAAGCACTTGCTCATTTTGGAACAAGAGTTGATATGATTTGTGCTATGGAACTTGGTGGTAAGATTGATGCTGAAACTGCATATCAGAATATCAAAATTGAATTGAAGAAATTGAAAAAAATAAGGAAAGAGAATAAGTAGGAGTTATAAATAACTCAAGGTAAAGATTCTTGTCATATAGGACGATTAAATGGCACTAACAAGATTACAGAATATCATCTCATCTGTTGAAGGAAGAATTTTATATGTAAATCCGGACGATTTTGATTCTACAGATGGAATTGATAATAAAGGTAATTCCCCTCTTAGACCATTTAAAACAATTGCAAGAGCAATGTTGGAAGTTGCTCGATATTCTTATGTAAGTGCGGGAACTGCTGATGATAAATTTGATCAGTTTACTATATTACTTTATCCTGGAGATCATATAGTTGATAATAGACCAGGAGATTATGCTTATAAATTAGACAATGGTAATTTTGTTGCTAGTATTTCTACTACCTTTACTTCCACTCCAGTTGTAGGTAATTTTGGATGGAACGCAATTACTAAAGAGTACAGTGATCTTTACCGAGTAACAAATTCTCCTAGAGGTGGACTTATTGTACCTAGAGGAGTTTCTATTATTGGTCTTGATTTAAGAAAGACGAAGATTAGACCTAAATTTGTTCCTTCAATTGGGTCAAACAGTGCAACAAAAACTAGAACAATTACTTATGACGTACTTGCTTCTACTCCCAATCAAATTACATTAACTTCAGTTAGTGGTGAAGCATCTGGCGATGAGGGTAATATTAATTCATTGTATATTGGATCTATTTTTGATACTGGTGTGCAGGATGCAACAGGTGCTAACGTAATACTTCCCGGAACTACTATTACTGGTGTTGAATCATTAGGTGCTAATGTAGTAGTTTCTATTTCCAAGCCACATCTTTATACGTCCGATATTAATAGCAATACGGCAACACTTAGTGTTCCTTTTGATGATGATAATAGTAGATCTGCTATATTTAAAATAACTGGTGGATGCTATTTCTGGCAGTTTAGTATTTTTGATGGAGATCCTGCTGGAATTTATCAAAATTCTCAAACCATAATTCCTCAAAACTCTTGGAATATAACCAAATCTGACAAGAGTCACACTAGATTGACAGTATTTGAATATGCAACATTACATGAACTTGAAGTATTTTATCGAAAAATATCTGATGCTATTACATTAATTACTGCTGATAAAATTGAACCAAGAATACAAGAGAATAGAATTGTTGGTCCATTAGCAGACACTGTTGGTATTGTACAAGTACAGAGAAATAATAATGTTGTAACAGTAACTTTAGAATCTGAACTTAATTTAACTGAAGGTAATTTTGTAAAGATATCTGGAGAAGTAACTGGAATTCCTAATTTTGATGGCGTTTATACTGGGGAGAAGCAAGTTTCTTCAGTACCTTCCAAAAACCAATTTGTATATATTTTAAGCACCGCTGAAGTTTCTGTTCTTAGTGGAGAAGACGATGCAGATGGTGGTACTGCCGGAGTTCAGATAACTTATGCTACTAATCCAGATCTTGTATCAGTAGAAGTAGAGATTGATACTGTTGAATCTGCTTCTCCATACATCTTTAACATTTCAATGAGATCTGTTTATGGCATGTGTGGTATGCACGCTGATGGATCTAGGGCAACTGGATTTAAATCAATGGTGGTTGCTCAATACACAGGTATTTCACTTCAGAAAAAAGATGAAGCATTTACTTTATACAATGGGTCTGAATACACACCACAAAGTGCAGGATCTGGGGCACATACTAATCCAGAAGTAATTTACTTACCAACTGAAAGAAGTTATCATATTAAAGCATCAAATCGTGCAGTAATTCAAGCTGTATCCGTATTTGCTGTTGGTTTTGCAGATCATTTCCTTGCAGTTAATGGTGGAGATATGTCCATCACTAACTCTAATAGTAATTTTGGATCAAATGCATTGATTTCTAGTGGATTTAGTGACGTTGCATTTGAGAAAGATTCTCTTGGTACAATTACTCACATTATACCACCAAGAAATATTGAATCTAATCTAAAAAATATTTTCTGGGAAACGATTAACGTTGATAAAACTTTAAATTCTATTGCTCCAGACGCAAGATTGTATTTGAATGGAAGGGAAGATATTTTAGTAATTGATACTGCTGGCACAGACTTTACATTGAATGCTAGTTATAATGTATTACTAAACAATGTAGACACAAATATAACTGCTACAGTAACTGGACTTGGTAGAAATGGATCAGTAACTACGTTAAACCTTCCAAGCATTGGGTCCTTGCAACCTGGCGATAGAGTCACTATTGAAAACAATACACCAGGATCGGCACCATGTACATTTATCATTGGTGGTGCCCTTACAAGTAAAGCTGGTATTTTTAATGTTGGTGAAAGATCTTTAGATAAATTCCAAAATACTGTAGCAGAGACTGTTAAAATTCCTTTATTTGCAAATTCAACTGCTACTGCACAAACATTACAAGAAGCAACTATAGTAAAGAATATTGGTAATAATAATGTATTTGAATATGATAACAATTTAAATAATTGGTATGTTAGTGTATCTACAACCAATAATAACATTTATACAGCATTATTTAATAATACAAAATACGGTTCTGCTAACAATGGCATTGTTGTTACTCCAACTTCTTTCTTAGAAAGATTTGTTGATGAAAGATTAGACGATGACAAAATCTATAGACTTAGATATGTAACTCGTAAAAATGGCAATAGATTACCAGCATTCCCTCAAACTGGTTACATTATTCAACCAAAACGTGGAAGTGATATTTTAGGATTAGGTGACAGATTTACCGACGCATCTAATTTATTGTTATTGAATAAAGCAGCAATGGCAAATGAAGTTGTTGCTAGATTTAAATCTAGCGTAGGAGCACTTAATAATCCAAATGCAGATTCTACAAAACAATGTGTAAGTGATTTAATTTCTATAATTGAAACTGTTGCTCATAATATTAGATACGGTGGTAACGATAAAGTACATGATGGTGCTTCACTTTATCTTTCTGGTGGAATTGCCGCAAGTGCTATTCAGGGAGAACGTGACCAGACAGTTCAGATGATTAACTCTGATACCAGTAGTGGGGATTCATTTGATGGACTAAAGGTATTAATGGCAAATGTGATCAATAACAATCAAACTGGATCTCCAGTTAATGCTAGATCGTATGGGTCTAAGGTTGCTGGAACCCAAGGCACTGAAGATATTGGACCTGTATATATTACAGGAGAAGAGCAAT
>Ga0255751_10001679_pt1 | contig 21029 bp, 32 predicted proteins | sample 071ome_20_FD_179951 | JGI IMG/M metagenome (GOLD analysis project Ga0255751, IMG submission 179951) | Coastal salt marsh microbial communities from the Groves Creek Marsh, Skidaway Island, Georgia - 071412BT metaG (version 2) | ecosystem: Environmental > Aquatic > Marine > Intertidal zone >...
CTTAATTTGCTAAATAATTACATCCAGTATTATTCATCCGTTAGATTGAGAAAAAATCTCAACGGAGATAAGAAGGAGCTAAATGGTAAATTTAGAAAAAAAAGAATTAGAAATAGCATTGTTAACTATAGAAGGTCAAAAACCATCTGAAATTGCAAAGAAACTTGAGATTGATACAAGTACTGTATACAGAGCTCTTAAAAGAAAAAATGTACAAGAAGCTATTGCTAGGGGTACACAGCATATTTTTCTAGAAGTTATTGAAAAAAATATTGATGACTATAAAAAATGCCAAGAGTTAATTGGAAAACAGCTTGAAAATATGTCAATTGAACAGTTGCTTAAATATATGAACCATATGAAGACAACTATTCAGAAATTTCAGATTGATGCTGCGTATAGACGCTTCGAAGAATTGAAAAAATCTGAAGTTATAGAAGAGGTTATTCGTATTGAATATTCTGACACTAGACAAATGTTCGATCTTGAACTCAAACGAGCTTTAAGAGAGTTCGGAATCACAGAAGAGCAGTTAAAAGACAAATATTATGGAAATAGATATTTTGCTCAAGAATAAATAAAAATTTTAAATCTTTCTATTTTTACATCACTACACGTTTTCTTTCTCACTTGACAAAATTCAAAAATTACCATATATTTATTTATTTTTTCTCTATTTATTGCAATTTGTTGCATTTTTTTGCACTATTACAACAAATTATTTATAAACAATAAATGACAGCTTAGTTAAAAAGTTAAAAGTTTTACTATGCCATAATGACCTAATGTTTGATGTCGAATTAAAAATTAAAACTATCCCAAAAGTAATTGAAGTAGCAAAAGAAAATCTCTTAACTGTAATTGATGGTTGGTCGGTGTCTTATTTAGCTGGAATGTGGAAGGGCATTGAAGAGGATAGTGTTGAAATTAATATTGTCTGTAACGTTGATAAGTCAAAAGAGGTAGTGCAGATAATATTAAAGGCAGCTAGTGAACTTGGCGAAGAGACCATTATGATTGGCAACAACTTCATCCAAGTTCAATAAGCTTTTTTAGTTTGTAACGTTAACTAAGTTACGAATGTTCTGCTTACGGTAAGTCGTCTTCAGTTAATTCAAATACTGGCTTTAAGTCTTTAAGAGGTGATTTTCTTACACTTGCATTTTTTACAATATGTCCGTGTTTGAAATCTTCAATCTGTCTCTTTGTAGACATGCCGTATGCATACATTTCTATCAAACTGTTCATTCAGCCCTTTCTTCAAAGATAAACAGTAACACAGGTGTAGTTATATATATAATTTTTAGGTAAACACTGAGTAATGATTTATCTTTTAAAAGTGTGATACAAAACTTTAAAAAGAAGTGTTCCAAGGGTTAGAACAATAATTCCTACAACAAGTTCTAATCCGTAGTCGCTAAGCAATTGTTCCATAGTGTTATTTTACTCAAGTACACTGAATGTAAATATGAATAGAAAACAAGTCTATAGATTTAACGCAACTCAATCATCACTGGTTGCTGAAGTAGTTGGAACATTTGCTCTTGTTTTTATGGGATGCGGAGCAGTTATTCTATCTGAGATAGGCAATCTTAATCCACAACTTGTACCTTTTATTTTTGGAGCAACTATTACTAGCTGTGTTTATCTCTTAGGAAAATACTCTGGTGCCCATTTTAATCCAGCTGTTACGATTGGGTTTTTTATTAATAGGGAGATATCTGCAAAAGATGGAGCGCTTTATATTGTTGTGCAAACATTTAGTGCTTTGGCAGCATCACTATTACACAATATTATATTTACAGAACAACACAGCTTTGGCACAACAACTGTATCTACTACATATATATCAGGATCTGTAGCTGAGATAGTATGTACATCATTTCTTATGCTGGTGATTCTTTTAGTCACAAGAAATGACAATAGAATTTATGGTTTAGCTATAGGAGGAGCTGTTACAGTATCTGCATTATTAATTGGGGATATGACAGGAGCATCCTTAAATCCAGCTCGAAGTATTGGACCCATGCTTCTCTACGGAAACATCAATGAGCTCTGGTTTTATATAGTCACTCCAGTTTGTGGAGCTATTGGAATTACAAAACTGTATAAAGCTATTACCTAGCTATTTACTGTCCCGTACTCCCAGTCAAGAATGCCGCCAATATCAAACACATTGGTGTATCCAAGATCTACAAGTTTTTTAGCAGCCTGAGCACTTCTATTGCCACTTCTGCAGTACACAAAGATTTTTGCATCTTTATCAGGAATTGCTGCTTCAAAATTAGCCTCGATAGTTCCAAGAGGAATTAACTGTGCACCTGCAATATATCCTGTACTAAACTCACTTGGTTCACGAACATCAACGAGTTGAATAGAACTATCAGATTGTAGTTGTTCATACGCGCTCGCTTGATCTAATTTCTCATAGCCACCAGTATAAAAATTAGAGTAGAGATAATATACTACGAGCCCGACAAGAAGGATGTTTAATATAGTATTGAATTTCATGCTGTTCCTTTTCTTTAACAATTATTTAACATTACTAATTCCTTGTAAATTATAAAGTCCTGTAAGTTGTATACACAATGAAAAAACAAATACAACAATTCTTAGCATGGGAAGAAAGAGTGTTTAAAGCTCCGTATAACTATCTAAAAGAAAAAGGATTGATTGATACAGTAAAAGCAATTAAACAACGCTTTGTTGAAATTTATGAAAAAGATGAGGAGATTCCTTATGGAGGTAATCAAATCTTTTTTGGTGACGACTAAAAGTTTTGTTTTTTGCTAAAAGACCTACAAAAAAGTGAACTAAGTAAATTTAAAAATTTATAAAAACGGTCTAATTTCCAATTTTCTATTACAAGCTTTAGATGCTTTTGTAGCCAGATCAAGTGCCTGGTTGTGATTTTCAACTTGAAGTACCCAGAAACCAGAATAAAACTCTGGAGTTTCAAATAAAGAACCATTCAAAACGATTGGTTCACTGTCTCGACTATCTATTTGTGTTGCAGAATTTGGTTCACCAATACCAGCTGCCATTACCCAATGACCATTTTCTTGCAACATGTCATTGAAAGAGTCAATCTTTTTCATCTCATTTCCAGTAGCAGGGTTATTGATGCTGTCTATGACAAAGAATATATACTTTCTCATTTAGCTTGAAGATTTAGCTTCAAAGAATTTATTCTCAAAAATCTCATTTACATCACCTAGGTCTTCAATAAATTCTAGGTTTGCAACAACCTCTGTTGTTGGGTATATCGAAGTATCAGCCATCATTTCAGGATCAATAAACTTTTTTGCAGCTAAGTTAGCTGTTGCATAAGCGTTCCATTCTGCATTCTGCGCTGCCACTTTTGCATCCATCATAAAATTCATAAAAGTGTGAGCAGTACAAATACTGGTAGAAGCACTTGAGATGACCATTGCATCGGTTAAGGAAAATGACTTTGAAACATTTTCAAATTTAAGAGCATATATCAAAACCACCTCACTTAATAAAACAAATATATTTTACATAGAAATTTTAAAGTTTGAGATGAAAAATAAGATTTAAGAAAATATCAAATATTATTACGAAAATTTGGATTAAGATATTTGTTATTTTTTAATACAGTAGGGACAGTACTCGTTTATTTTAAAGTCAGGTGATGCTTTCTCCTCTGCAGATAAAGGTTCTCTACAAATAAAACAGTAAATATACTCTGTCTCGTTTAGGTTAGTATCTAATGCAACTCTCTCATCAAAAACAAAACAGTCACCATTCCAGTACTTTCCACCAGTTTCTTTAAAGTAATCTAAAATACCACCCTTCAGTTGTTTTACATTTTTAAACCCAGATTTTAACATTACGGCGGATGCTTTTTCACATCTAATTCCACCTGTACAGTACATAACTATTTCTTTTTCTTTGTATTCTTCAGGTAGTGTTTCTATAGCATTTGGGAAATCTCTAAATGTATCAAGTTGAAGATCTATTGCATTTTCAAATAGTCCAACACGTGTTTCATATTCATTTCTTGTATCAAGCACAATAACATCTTTTTTATTTTCGTACATTTCATATAGTTCTTTTGGAGAAATGTAATCACCTGTTAATTGTCTAGGATTTATATCGTATCTTCCGAGTGAGATTATTTCTTTTTTTAACCTCACTTTCATTCTTCTAAACGGTTTAGTCTTGCTAAAAGTTCTTTTTAATGAGATGTTAAGAAAACGTTCATCTTCTTCCATAAATTGAATATATTTTTCTATACTTTCTTCTTCTCCAGCGATTGAGAAATTTACACCATTAGGGCTTAAATAAATTGAACCTTTTATCTCTAATTCATCACATGTATTCTGAAATTTTGGTTGAAGTTCTACAATATTATCAAGTGGTTCGAATTTATAACCAGCAATATTAAGATAGGGCATATTATCCACAGCTATATTGTAAAACTAAAACCTAAATTTTAAATAAATATTTAGAAAATTAATGTTCTATTTTGGTTCCAATATGTTTATTTAAAAATGTTCCAAACATTTTAAATGACTCAATTGATTCTGGTAATTTAGCTTCAATTTGAAAAACATGCCACAATTCATCCCATTCTTTATATTCGTAATCAACACCATCTCGTTCAAAAGCACTTTTTAGCGCTCTAGAATCAGAAAGAAGTAGTTCATCACCACCAACATGAATCATTACTGGCGGACAGTCTGTAAAGTCACCTTTTATTGGACATATATATGGATTTTCTGAATCGAGATCTTCTTCTTTTACAAAGTAGCCACCAAACCCATCTAGACCATAATCTCCCCACATTTTCTTAAAGATTGCACCTATTAAAAGATCTTTCTCTGCCATTTCTTTTGTATAAGTATCTCCAGTTGCTGCTGGATCAGCCCATGGAGAAATACACATAATTACACCAGGAGTTGGTTTACCCAACTCTTTTAATTTAAGGAAAGTCACTAGTGACATGTTTCCTCCTGCTGAATCACCACCAAATGCAATTTGCTCAGGCGAGTATCCCAAGTCATTTACTAGTGCTTCATATGCAGCAACCCCATCTTCTACCTGTGCTGGGTAGTAATGTTCAGGTGCTAAACGATAATCTGGAATATATATTGTAAAACCAGTTTCACGAGCTAGGTGGGTCAACATAGGATAGTATCCTTTTGGACTACCTACTTGGTAAGCTCCACCATGAAAATACAGAAGGATTTTCTCTGGGTCTGAATTTGGAGCTGTAATTTTCCACGTCTCCATACCAGCTAGTTTTAGTATTTCTTTTTTATGACCTTTAGATTTTGGATTTAGAGCAACAACATAATCAAAATTAAATCGTTGAGCTTTAACTTTCCACATTTTAGGTTTCCATGGTTCAACAACCAATGCAGCAATTAATGCACCTAATCTTTTATACTTTTTTTTAGCTTTTTGAGCTTCTTTACTTAACATACTCCCCCTTATCCCCTTAACATAAAATATATAGAATTTTTATATTCAGTTCAAGTGATTGTAAAAATTAAGTTAAAACCCTTTGATTTTTTCTAACAAGAATAGCTAAGATACTCCAGTTAACAATAGCAAGAATGCCTGTTATATAACAGAACATTTCAGTACTATATGTTGCTTCATCGCCAACAAATATTTCTAAGGAAAAGTCATAAATTGTTGAGTAAAGAACAGTTCCTCCAAAAGCAAAGATTACATGAAGGGTTTCAATCATGGAGGACCCTGTTCCTCTATTTTCTAAATTAAATTTAGACATTACTTCAGCATCAGTTGCAACTGAAGATACAACAGGGGCAATTCCAAAAATCCCATTAAGAAGAACATACGGGATATTAAGAAAATTAGGAGTAGTTAACCATATGATGCCAGCAATAATATTTCCATATGCACCAATGTATAGAGATGTTTTCAGACCCTTTTTGTCATATATTCTTCCAGCGACAATAGCCATTGGAACAAGAATTAAACCAAACCCTGTTCCTAAAAGTCCATATTGAAATGAGTTCAAACCCAATCCTTGCGTGAAAAAATATGGAGAGAGAATTGACCAACCTCCTATAGAGATAAAGTAAATAAAAATTGTAAATAGTGAAATTTGGAACCGCTTGTCTGAGAATACTCCTCGTGGAAAAATGGGATTAGAAACTGATTGTTGTCTTTTATAAAACAACCATATGAAATATGGACAGCAAAGAAGCAGTATAAAACTAATAGTATTTGAAATATTTTCAACTCTAAAGAATGTAAGTGCGGATGAGAAACTAGAGAGTATTAATGTAATAAATAATAGAGATTTAATATCAACTTTATCAATTGTCACTGTCTCTGTTCCAAGATTTACTCGAAGCAAAATGTAGGCACTAATAAATGATAGAGCAACAGGGAGAATGAAAAAGAGTCTCCAATTGTTGAATTCAGCTAAGTAACCAATAGTTAATGGAATAAAAAGTACTGAGACTGAACCTATAGAGGCAATTAACCCAACAGCAGAACCTCTATTTTCATCACCAAACATAGTTGTCATAAGACCAACACTAAGACCCATGACACATTGAGCTCCTAAGGCTTGAAGCCCTCTCGCAACAAGCAATAATTCAAAAGAGTTTACCGCAACGAGAAGAGATGTTGAAAGCCCGTACACTAAAAGGCCATAAATAAACATTCTTTTTCGTCCAATTAAATCAGCAAATCTACCGATTAACAATGTTGAAACCGCTGCCATCAATAAGTACGAGAGATTTACCCACTGCAATATTGCTATGGGTTTTTCAAAATCTCTATCCCACAATGTGAGCTGAATAGTTTGTGAATTAATTGTCGTGACAACAGCAAATATTCCCAATGAAATAGATAATGCACCAAGTTTGTTTTTAATCATGGAGAGAAAATTCATAACCACTAGATAATATCGAGTCTTTAGTTTTATTATTGGGGTATGAATAAATTGTTAGTACATATAATCACAGGAGTTGAAAATCCAAGTCGTTCAGTTTTAGGGTTTTTAGTCGCAAAATCAGCTATTGAAGATGGTAATGAAGTCACTATTTTCTGTGCAGGAGATGGAGTGACATCCCTTCATGAAATAACAACACAGGAAATGCAAGGTGTTGGTCTAGGAACTCTTGCAGATCACCTCAGTGTATTAAAAGAAAAAGGTGCACATTTGTATGCATCTGGAAAATCAGCTGCAGCTCGTGGTATTACAAAAGAGCAATTAGAAGAGCTTGGCTTTACGCCTGCAACTCCTAATAAATTAGTGGAGTTAACTTTTGAAGCAGATAGAGTTCTCATTTATTAAAAAATTGCATATAAATAATCCCCTTCTATATTTTGCATCTGCATACATCTCTTATCCATTGATGTATATATTTGAAGACTCCAATATCTTTGTAAATTATTTCTTTCTATTTACTTTCATTTCAAGTTCTGTTTTAGGTTTTATTAGTTTGGTTAAAAAAAATGGTTAGCTCTTCAGCAACAACAGTTCAACAATATATAAATGAACTCGAAAGTGAAAAAGCCACAGTGATTAGATATGTTCGCAAACTAATTCTTGAGAATCTACCTAAGGGGATTAAAGAAACGATGGACTGGGGAATGATTAATTATGAAATACCTCTTTCAACTTATCCGGAAACATATAACAAGAAACCCTTAAGTGTTATGTCTTTAGCAGCACAGAAGCATCATTTTGCACTCTATTTACATGGAGTTTATTGTGACAAAGAGTTGTATGAGTCCTTTACTAAAGATGTAATAGATGAAGTAGGTAAATTAGATATGGGTAAGTCGTGTTTACGTTTTAAAAAAGTAGAGTTATTTCCTGAAAAGACTGTATCTAAAGTTATTAAAACAATTACACCACAAGTTTATATTGAATGTTATGAGCGATATAAATAAAAGGTATCTTTTAGGATCCGTTGTCTTATTTCTTGGAATCTTTGTTCTGGAAGGTATTTTAGGCTTATTTGGAATTGAGGAATCGATTTTATTTCTTGTTTATTGGATTTTATATTTTGTTTGGCTTTTTAAAGGCAAAGACTATTTAAAAAAACGATCGATATGAACTTTATAGAACAACTCGAAAAAGTCTGGGATACTTGGGAAATTATGCTTGTCATTATTCCCATAATTGCATGGCAACTATTTAAAAAATAGTTCGATGCTTTAAACTCTGTATATGTCCCAAAGAAAATTCATAATTGATGCTGATACAGGATCTGATGATGCAGTCGCAATCTTGATGGCGTTACGAGAACCAACAATTGACGTTCTTGGAATAACACTTGTTTCTGGAAATGTTCCTCGAGATCAGGGAATTATAAATACACTTTCAACTATTGAGCTTTGTGAAGAAACCACAAAAGTATATGCAGGTGCAGAGAAACCTTTAATGCGTGATTATTCAGAAGTACAAACTTTAGAAGAGTTTTCAGCACATGTTCAAACCCGATCTCCAGTTTCACTCAGCGCACAATGCGTTCATGGTGAAGATGGCATGGGAGACATTGGTATACAGCCAATTCATACAGAATATGAAGAAGAAGATGCAATTGACTTCTTAATAAATTCATTTAACCAACAACCAGGCGAAATTACGCTCGTTACTTTAGGACCATTAACAAATATTGCATTAGCTATTCAAAAAGACCCATCTATTATTGAAAAGATTGAACACTGTTATGTCATGGGCGGAACTTCAGATGGGACAGGAAATGTATCTCCAACCGCAGAGTTCAATATCTGGGTTGATCCAGAGGCAGCAGCAATAGTTTTTGATTCAGGACTTCCGATAACAATGGTTGGTTGGGATAACTCTTATAAATATGCAATGTTAAAAGAAAAAGAAATAGAGAGATTTAAATCATTGAATACAAAGTATTCAGATTTTTGTATTGATATTCAAAAAACTCTTATCGAGCTAACACATTCTTGGTATGGGTTTTATGGATTTGATTTACCTGACCCAATAACAATGGCAGTCGCTATAGACAATTCTGTCATTCTTGAATCACAGCAGCTGCATGTTATCGTTGATACAAGGGATGGTATTACAAGAGGTCAAACCATTGTTGATTTTTATGATAATGAAAAAGGCAATCAGAATGTCAGGGTTGTCACAAAGTCAGACAAAGAAAAGTTTTTGAATATGCTCGAAGGTTATGTGAAGTAATGAAGAAAAAAGCTCTTTTTTTTATATTAATTTTATTTATTAGCTCTTGCCAAGCTGAAGATCCTTCATCTATTAGATACGATATGCAAGGATACATTGAAGATGTAAGGATAGACAGCGAGGGTGCATTCATCAATATATTGGTAAATGGACAGAAGATAAGTCAAGAAGGTCCAACAATGATTGATTATGGATGGGTTACTGTTACACCTGATACAGTTATTTATTTAAATGGTGAAGTAATAAATTTTTATCCATTTGAAATAGATGAAAATATAAATGTCCTAGTTCAATATGACGGTGCAATAATGGAGAGCTATCCTGTTCAGGGAACCGCTTCAGTGGTTTCGATTAAAAAAGATAATTAGCAGCAGGTTTGAGACTCAGTTTTAACTTCTTCTAAAATCTCTGCATTTGGATAATATCCATCTGGATACGTTGGACAAACTGCTTGTATTGAACCATCTTCAAGCCTTAATACCATGCCATCAAATTTTTTCTCTTTCATATATGCAGAGGCATCTTCTTGAGATTCAAAGGGTTTTGAACACCGTTCTACAACCCATTCCTCTGTTGTTTTATTATCAGACATACTTATATAGTAATTCAAGGTTGATTCACTAAATGAATAATTTAAGAATTTTAATTGTATATAATTTCCTAATGCTTGTGAAGCTTTTAAAATCTAAAATCCATAACTGTTTTATTACAGATCATAATGTTGATTATGAAGGTTCTATCCTTATTAACAAAACTCTTATGGAGGCAGCGAGTTTTTTACCAAATGAAAAAGTACATGTTTTAAGCGTTACCTCTGGTGAGAGATTAGAAACTTATGTAATAGAAGGTGAAAACGATTCACAAGATATAGTTATCAACGGTGCAGCAGCCCATAAAATTAAAACTGGTGAAAAAGTAATCATTGTTTCTTATGCATTATTTACTGAAGAGGAAGCAGATTCACATACACCAACAGTTGTACATGTTGATGAGCAAAATAACTTAAGAAAGTAAATGAGTAAAAAAGTCTATTTTCTCTGGTTTGGTCAAACATTATCTTGGACAGGTTCCCAAATGTCTTTCTTCGGACTTGGTGTTTGGATTTATGAAACTACAGGAAGAGCATCAGCTCTCTCCACAATTTTATTTACCGTAGCAATTATTGGAACCGTAACGGGCCCTATAGGTGGCGTCTTTGCAGATAGATTTTCACGTAAAAAAGTAATCATCACTATGGACATCACCATTGCAATTGTTATGTGCTTTGTTGGATGGCTTGCATATACAGAAAACTTAAGCTTGTACTTGCTTATTCCTGCAGCTATTGTTTTTGGCATTTTTGAGATTGCTCACTGGTCTACTTGGGGTGCATTTTTTGGAGACATTGTTAAAAAAGATGAAGTTACAAAAGTAGCAGCATTATTCGAAAGCGCAGATGCGATTTCAATACTTATTGGTCCAATTGGTGGCGCATTTATTTATGCGTTCTTTGGTCTTCCTGGAGTTATTTTATTAGATGTTATAACTTGTTTGATTGGTCTTGCTTCAATCATGTTCATTAAAGGGAAGAAAGTAGAGCAAAAGAATAAATTAAATATAAAAAATATGTATTTAGATCTTCTAGAAGGTTTTGAGTGGCTAAAGGATAAAAAAGGTTTGGTAACGTTAGTTGCAATATTTGCTATTTCAAATTTCATTCATGGAATGAACTCAGTTCTTCTTCCACCAATGGTTCTTAATTTTACAGACGCCAGAGGTCTTGGGTTGATTGAGTCCGCAGTAGGCGTATCATTTTTAGCATTCTCGGCTTTAGCTGTTCGAATAGCTAAAAAAATTCAAGGCAATATGAAAATAATTATTATTTGCGGAATGATCATGGGAATTGGAATCATAGTAGGGTCTCTTCGTGCTTCATTAATTCTATTGATAATCTGGGGAGTTGTTGAAGCAGGTGCCGGCTCTATACAATATGCAATTTCATCTGGAGCTTGGCTCATAATTACTGATGAAGAAATTCGAGGTAGAGCTATGGCGTTACGTGGAACAATTGCTCAAGCTTTGAGACCAATTGGAATTTTGATTGCGGGTCCTCTTGGAGACTATCTTGAGTTTACATTTTATCCCGAAAACCAAGATCGTCTATCTTTTTTAGTTGGAACTGGTGATGGAAGGGGATATGCACTCTTGTTTTTCGTTGGTGGAATTGTGCTTTTTACAGCGTTCCTTTCAGTCAGTAGAAATAAAAATCTCAAGTTATTGGAACAACAAGTCTTAGAAGAACTAGAAAAAGAAGAGAAAGAGCCTACAATTTGAGTATGGAATGTGCATTATGTGAATTAGAAGGTGTACCAGCAACTAATACTGGTATCTGCCCTGAGTGCTGGGAAAAACTTAACACCTCTTCAGAGTTTGAGGGTCAATCTATTGAAATTGATATCTCTGATGATGGTAAAAGGAAACAAATAAAAATTAAAAGAGAAGAGAAGTAACTAAATCGCTGTCATGCAAGATTTAGTGCATCAAGATTTACACCCTTACAAGAAAAGATATATTTTAGGCCCTCTTGCTCGGTTTATTTTACGCCTAAACAACTGGGATATAAAAGGTTCTCTGCCTAAATCAAATAAAATAGTTTTAGCTTCTGGTCCACATTCTTCACTAGCTGATTCATGGTATTTTTTAATCTCTACATTTGCACTGGACCTTAGAACAAATTTTTTAGGATCAGTAAATATGTTCACGAGAATATCTTTACCAAGTAGTACTAAAGAGGGCATGGACCTCGACAACTATGGAATCAAACATCCTTTTTGGTGGATACAACGATATATCATTAATCGACTTGGAGGCATTCCAGTTTGGAGAGAAAAGTCTAAAGGTACTACTCAGCTAATTGTTGAACGACTTAAAAATAAAAAACGATTTATTTTATATATCACTGTAGAAGGCAATCCATTGACAAATGGTGAAATTAAATCGGGATATTACTTCATTGCTAAAAAGTTAAATGCTACAGTTGTGCCAATGAAAATTGATTTTGGAAATAGAAGATACGAAATTCTTGAACCTCTTTCAAGCAATTTATCAGTAGATGACTCTAAAAGGAAGTTAGAAAAAATATTTCACAACGTAAGAGGTAAGAAAAAAACATTTATTGCACCAGGATTAGATAAGTAATGCTTGTTATTTTTTTAACTGTAGTTGGGTCGATTTTACTGTTATACAACTTTCCTACTTTGACGACAGTTTTGGCAGTATTTGTATTTATTTTTTCAATAAGATGGTTGCTCTACAATAATAAGTTTTACAAATGAAAGTATCATTAACCGGATTTAAGATTCCAGTAGATAACCTCGATGATGCAATTGAGTTTTATACTGAGAAACTATTCTTTTCTCTTCTTTTTAGAGAAGATAGTTTTGGATGGGCAACGGTTCAATTAGAAAATCAGAATGTTGGCCTTTATACCCCTGGCAAAGGTGGTGGAGATCGTACGGTTGGAGGAACTATAGATTTTTCATTTTTGATTGATGATTTTCAAAATTATTTTCAAAAAGTTAAAGAGCAGACAAAGGATGTCTCCTCTGATGTCATTACTACTGCTGATAATCTTAAAATTTTTGAAACCACAGATCCTTCTGGAAATGTAATTACATTTAGAGAGTTACCTGAGTAATTACTTTAATTTATCAAAAAAGCCTTTTTGCCAAGCAATAACCAGAACAACTGTGAGAATTACTCCTGAGAAAAAGGGTGGAATTCTAGATAACAGTAAGACAAATGCAGCTAAAGCAAAGGCATAATCAACATAGTTCCAAAACTTATTTGATAGTTTTGGGATTAAATTGAAGTACCGAAATGCAGTGAATATAAGAATTGCTGCAATTAAGTAATACATTTCTTTAATTGTACAAATTAATAAACTGATAAACAATGGTAAAAACAGCAGTAATCACAGGTGCAAATAGAGGAATTGGACTTAGAGTTGCAAAAAACTTAATAGATAAAGAATTTCAAGTCATCCTAGCTTGTAGGTCTGAGAAGAAAGGTTTGCAAGCTGAACAATATTTAGGTCAAGGAGCAAAATTTCTTCCACTAGATTTATCATCCAAACCAAGTATCGAACATTTTTCAGAAATTGTATTAAAAGAAAGCTCAAATATTGATGTTTTATATAACAATGCAGGATTAATTTATAATCCTTATCAACTAACAGAAGAAGGATACGAGTCTATGATTGCAGTAAATGTTTATGGATCATTTCGTTTATCTCTTTTACTTTTAGAAAATATTGAAAGAGCACAAGGAAAGCTTCTACAAGTAACGAGCCTTGCCTCTTACCTTGCAAGAAGTTTTACCCTCAACAATCTTCATAGCAAACAAGGTTTTTCTCCAAGTAAACGATACAACCAAACAAATTTGTTACGTTCCATGTTTGCTTTAGAACTTGATAACAAGCTTCAAAGTCGGGATATTTCTATTGGATTGGTGCATCCTGGTATTACTAAGTCTCGACAATCAAGACCATATGAAGTCACCAAAATTAAAAAATCTACATTTACATATATTTCTACAAACATTCAAACAGGCGCAGATCCAGTTTTAAAAGCAATTGATGACAAATTTGTTAATGCTGAAAAAGTGTATGCCCCAAGATTGTTTGGTATTTATGGAAGACCTTCACTGCATAAACACAACAGACTTGTTTATAACAGTGAATATAGAAAACAACTATGGAGTCATTTAGTTGAAGAATTAGAATTAGATATATGATAATTATTCAATCTACGTTTGGAAATGAAGACGAAGCAAAAAATCTTATTGAGTCATTAGTAGCTGATAATCTTATAGCTTGTGGAACTTATCATGCAATCAATTCAATTTACAAATGGCAGAATGAAGTACAACAGGATGATGAAATTGAAGTTTCTTTATATACAGACCGATCAAAACAACAAAGTATTATTGAGTATATAAAATCAAATCATTCCTATGAACTTCCAAAAATAACAGTAATAGAACCGACTTTTACAACTAAAGAATACGAAGAGTGGTTAAAAGCTATTGTTGATTAATGTAGCTAAATACTGCATAATCATCTAAGTTAATATCTCGAACACCTTTATCATCTAACGCTGCAACAACCTGTGCACGATGTTCTGCAGAGTGAAAAACCATTTGAGATAGAAGAGTAGATGCTTTTGTTGTTCTAGGTTCACCATCGATTTTGTAATGTATATCTCTGTCTTCCATATCTACATATTTCAGTGCAGCAGTATCGATTCTCACAAGGTGTTCTAATAATTCATCTATTACTTCTGGGCTGTCTGGATTCTTGATTTCAATAGGTTCTAATTCAACACCAGCCAATCTCTGTTCGTAAGCGTGTGCTGCAAAGACAGTATGTATTAGGATTCTTCTAATATGCCATTCAGGATCAACAATGTAGTAGTCTAAAACTTCATCGTCGAGTTTTTGTACGGCTTTGTATATTCCTTGATTGGCCCACGCCATATGTTTTAAAAGTAATTCAATAGATATCATGATGAATTTTTACCTATGTAGCTCCACACATCGTAATCATCTAAGTTAATACTTCTTACGTTGTGTTTATCAAGAGCAGCAATGATTTGAGCACGATGCTCAGCTGCGTGAAAAATCATTTGAGAAAGAATCGTAGATGCCATTGCACTTCTTTCACCTTTAGAAGTCGTGAATGTAATTTCTTCATCTTCCATTTGTGCATTTTCAATAAATTTTGAATCAAGTCTTTCAAGGTGTTCTAATAGTTCATTAATTACCTCTGAACTTTCAGGATTTTGTAATGTAAATTTAGAAAATGGTTCTTTGTTAAGCCTTCCACCATATATATGTGCAGCACCAACAATATGAATCATTATATTTTTTACAGTCCACTCAGGATCAATAATGAAATAATCTAATACTTTTTCATCAAGTTTTTGAACCTCTTTGTAAATTTCTTGATTAGCCCAAGCCATATGTTTACATAGGACTTCTACAGATATCATTTCTCCTCCAACTTTGAGATTCTACTTTCAAGATCCTGAACTCTTTTTAATACTACTTCTAAATCATCTTGATTTTTAGCACTTCGAATATATCTTTCATTCTGCCATTTCATTCCCCATTTAGTTAAAGGTAGAGTAATTGCAGCTATAGGAAGTAGCAGCACAGCTTCATTCCACCCTTCAGTCGATGTAATAAAAACAAAGAGACCACCAAAAAGAATGTAGAGAAAATACATAATCCCTTTTTCCATCAAAGAAGTAAATTTCTTTTCTTTATCGGCTTGTGATTCCATAAGACTATATTACTTCTTTATATACAATAAAATTATGAAGCTACTGGTTCTATGTACAGGTAATACATGCAGATCACAAATTGCAGAAGGTTTATTAAGGAATAAATTTCCAAAACATGAAGTATTTTCTGCAGGAACACATCCAGAAAACATGGTCAATCCTTATGCTATGAAAGCAATGATGGAACAAGACATTAACATGTCAGATCAGTACCCAAAACTTTTAGATCAATTTCTTGAAGATGAGTTTGATTACGTCTTTACAGTGTGTGATTCAGCGAAAGAATCATGTCCAATATTTCCGAATGCAAAAAATGTTATACACCATTCCTTTGAAGACCCAAGTAGATCGTCATATAAATCAGATCAAGAAGCTATGGAAATGTATAGAAAGACAGTCAATGATATTTCATCATGGATTGATTCACTAGATTTTTTATAATATGAAAAATATACATACATTTAAAAATATTGAAAATAGTAATAACTATTACTTAATAGAGTTTACAGACTCCTTGATTGCTGTTGATCCACCCAGAGATGCTTGGACCGTTATAAATTTTGCAAAAAAGATAAACAAGCCGATAACTTACGTGCTTGAAACACATATTCATAACGATTATCTAACTGGCGCTTTTGAAATTAAAGAAGTATTTTCTTCAAAGCATGTTGTTCCAAAAGAAGATGTTTCTTTTGATCATGAAGTTGCTGATGAAAATTTTCAAATAGTATCTGATAACCACAAGATAACTGCTTTCGATACACCTGGACACACTTTCTCACATGTCTCTTATAAGTTATTTGAACAGGACACTCTAATCGCAGTTTTCTCAGGAGGCTCTGTTACTTCTTCAGGAGTTGGAAGAACAGACTTGATTTCAGAAAATGATACTCCTGTATTAACAAACCATCAGTTTGAATCAAAAAACAAATTTTTAGAATTTAACGATAGTGTTCATGTACTACCTACTCATGGCCAAGGAAGTTTTTGTGGAGTAAGTAATAGACCGTTACCTGATTATCCAACTATGGAGACCCTAAAAGTAGACAATGATTTACTAGGTATAGACTCTGTAGAAGAATTTTCTAAAACTTTACTTTCTTCACTTGGTGCCTACCCTTCATACTTTGGAACTACTAACTCATTTAATAAAGGTGAAACCAAACTTATAAAAGATATAACTTTACCTGTTGTTACAAATGATGTTGAAGTTATAACTGGAACTACACTCATCGACACATCTTCAGATAAAGATTTTCGTGTTGAGGATGCTCTTAAAATTCCAACAAGTAAGACTTTTTCATCATATGTTGGTTGGATGATTAATAAAGGCACAGCTATATCACTAGTTTTTGAAGATAGTTATTTTGCAAACTTTGATACTAAAAACATAACTTCTGAAAATAATATGGATGCTCTTATGAATGATGAAATTAGTAAAACAATTCTCTCTTTGTATCGAATAGGAATTGAGAATATTAAATATCTCATACCACTATCAAATCTAAAGAAAACAGCAGTACCTACTGTAACAAAGGAATCATTTGATAATGAAGAGTTTTATGACCTACGTGAGTTAAACGAAAAATCTTCAGAGGAAGAATTTACTTTTGATCGTTTAGCTCGTTTTTATTATGAAAATGAAAGTCTGCCAAAAGAATTCTCTAAATTAAACACTACCAATTTATCTTGTGGAAGCGGCTATCGAGCCGGCATAATTGCAAGTGTGTTAGGTGATAACAACATAAAGATTTTAAAAGACACTTCGATAGATTTTACAAAATAACAACAACTCATCAATCAAACCAATTTAATGTAATTTCTTAATTTGAAAGCATATATATTTGCATGAATATAAAATGACGGTGTTGGGGGAAATCGTGAAAAAGGTTTTTAAATGGCTTTTAGTTGTTGTTATTTTATTACAAGCAGTTGTTCTTATTGCAGGTATTTATATTTTCAGGATGCCATTACCAGAGCATGATATTGATGTATCTGGTTTACCACTCAGTGATTTTGTAGAGATAATTCGTGATGAAAGAGGAATTCCCCATATTTATGGAACTAATGTTGATGATATTTTATTTGCTCAAGGATATGTCCATGCACAAGATAGATTTTGGCAATTAGAGTTTTGGAGCCACTTAAGCACTGGTAGATTAGCTTCACTTATTGGAGATCCAGGTGTAGGTGCAGATTTGTTATTTAGAACATTTGGATTTAATAGAGTTGCACTAGAAGAGTACGAAAATTTAACTCCAGAATTTAAACAAGACCTCATTAGCTATACAAATGGAATAAATGCTTATATTGATTCTCGTCCACAGAACAGACTAAGTTTAGAGCACTTCTTTTTACAATTTATAAATCCAGATTACAAGGTAGGCAAGTATGAACCTCACTATCCACTAGCTTGGGCAAAGATGATGGCTTATGATTTGAATGGCAACTTTCAACAAGAAATTAAAAACTCTAAAACTTTCAATACCTTAACACCAGAGATTGCCGATTTGTTAATTCCACCATATCCTGAAGACCATCCGTACATAGTTGAAGAGTGGGAAGGAAAAGGCTCTTTTACTTCAAACACACCACAAAATTTTCAAGATTTTTCACAGTCAATATTTATCAAGTATGTGACAAAAGACCTGCAAACAAACCAAGCTTTAGGTTCAAATTCATGGGCAATTTCAGGAACTCATACAGATACAGGGTCACCATTACTTGCTAATGATCCCCATTTATCTGTTCAGCTTCCTGCAATTTGGTATGAAAATGGTCTTCATTGCTATCCAAAAAATACAGAGTGTGATTTAAATGTTATTGGTTTTTCTTTTGCTGGTTCTCCTTATGTTGTTATAGGACATAACAGCGATATTGCTTGGGGATTTACCAATATGGGTCCAGATGTTCAAGATCTCTTTATAGAAAAAATCAATCCTGCCAATCTAAATCAGTATGAAGTTGATGGTGAGTGGCGGGATATGGATAGAGTCACAGAAATAATTGAAGTTGCAGGAGCAGAACCTATTGTTATTGAAGTGAGGTCAACGCATCATGGTCCTATCGTTTCTGATAGAGGATATCCAATAAACCTCAATCCAGAAGATGGTGAAACATCATTTGCAGATGAAGCAAGAATTGAGTTACCAGAAAATTTCTCTGTCTCTTTGGCTTGGCCAGCACTAGAGCCAGGAACAACTTTTGTAGGAATTAGAGACTTTAATTATGCATCAAACTGGGAAGAGTTTAGAGATGCCACAAAGCTTTTTGATGTACCTGCTCAAAACTTGCTATATGCTGATGTAGATGGAAATATTGCTTATCAATCACCTGGAAAACTACCTATAAGAGCAGAAGGTTTAGTAGGTGATCTACCAATAGAAGGTTGGATAAGTTCTAATGACTGGCAAGGCTATGTACCGTTTGAAGAACTTCCTTTTACAGTGAATCCAACTTCTGGATATATTATTACTGCTAATCAGTCCGTTCATCCAGAACAACCATGGCCAAATTATTACGCAAGAGGATATAGAGCTGAAGCTATTGAGAGAGTGATTAATCAATATATTAAAGAACTCATAAGCATTGATGACATGCAAGCAATGCAAATTAATAATTATGACTATTCTGCCGCTTATATTCTTCCTTATGTATTCAACAATGTTTATGTTGACTCTCAGGTTCTAACTCTTATGAAAGAGTGGGCAATTAGCGAAGAGCAGTTTGAAATGAATATAGACTCTGTTGGTGCTTCAGCGTGGGCTGTGTTTTATAAAACTTTGGCTTCACAAACATTTGAAGAGTTGGTTGTTTTTGATAATTTAGGAAATGAGATATCTATTCAGCCAGGCAACTCAGATTCTACTTCTGAGATATTCAGAACTCTACTTAGAGATCCTAATCATGAATTATGGGATGATGTAAACACCTCTGAAAAAGAAAATTTAACAGATATTTTAGAGAGGTCTTTAGCAATTGCTGATGAAGAAATTGTTGAACTATTTGGTACTGATAATACAAGTAGATGGACATGGGGAAAACTTCATACAATTACATACCCTACAAACTTTCTTGGGGAAGCTGGTATTTCTGTTCTTACAAGTCTTGTGAATGTTGGACCAGTTGAATCTGGGGGGTCTTCATTTGCAATAAACTCTACTGACTGGGGTTTTGGCGAGGACTTCACTATTGGTAGCTATCCTTCAATGAGAATGATTGTTGACTTAAGTGACCTCGATAATTCAAGAACAGTCCTTCCATCAGGTCAGTCAGGCCATGTTATGTCAAAATATTACGATGACCAAGTAGATCGGTGGATTGAAAATGATATGTATACATTACACTTTACAAGAAAAGTTATAGAACAACACCAAGAAGATGTAATGTATCTTAGACCGTAGTTTCTTTTCTGTAGAAATTAAAGAAACTTAAAGTCGCAACGGCACACAAAACATGCCAAATCATATGCGCTTGTAACCATGAATCTGGATTACACCATGGATGGTCAGGAACTCCAGTACCCCATATAAGCAATGCACCAAAAAATGAAGCAAAACCTACAAAAAACCAAGGAGTGTACTTTCTTTCTACCTCATTATGCAATGTTGGCAGTAGTGCTGGTATAAAATAAAAAATCATTTCCCAGTTCTCCTGAAAGTTCATCAAAGAATCAATAACGGAGCTTCCAAATAATTGTTGTATTAGCAGTACTGTTAAACCAGAAAGAATTCTTCCATAAATATTTGGAAATTTTATTAAGACTTCTGTAGCAATCCAAATTCCAATACTGAGTTCAAATAGATCAACACCTATACCAAGACCCGAGTCAAGGTACCAATAGCTGTATGCATAATAAATGAGTAGAACAAAATATGTTACAAAGTAGGTTTTAGTAGAAAATTTTGTAAGTCTTTTAAGGTTGTATATCCACAAAAGCAAAATATATGTAATCATCGAAACATTATCTAGCCATGCTCCAAATCTTGTATGTGTGCCATGCATTGCCATAGAACCAGGACCTAAAAAAGTAGAAGCAGTTGCATAAAGAAGTGCGATATTCATATTTCCAAACATTGGATTCTTATTTGAGGTTGCATCTTGAGAAAGTTTATAAAACATATATAAACCAGTTATGACAAATGCTAGGTTCCCTAAGGTATTGGAAGGTTCTCTAAAGAATCCATCACTTACTCTCTCACACCATCGTGATATTTCACCAATAGCTTGTTCGTTATCAGCTCTTGTTCCCCAACCATTGCTACCGAAAAATATAAAAAGTAAAGCGGTTGTAAGAACTCCTAATAAGGCTAAATAAAAAGGACTAGATTTAACTTTTTGCAGCATTTAATGCAGTCTCAAGATCATCAATTAAATCTTCATAGTCTTCTAAACCTAAAGAGATTCTAATTAAATCATCTTCAATTGCAGCATCTGTTCCTTCTGCATTATCGTGCGTCATTAATCTTGGAAGCTCAATTAGTGATTCAACACCACCTAAGCTAACTGCTAATTTAAATAATTCT
>Ga0255751_10001680_pt1 | contig 21015 bp, 19 predicted proteins | sample 071ome_20_FD_179951 | JGI IMG/M metagenome (GOLD analysis project Ga0255751, IMG submission 179951) | Coastal salt marsh microbial communities from the Groves Creek Marsh, Skidaway Island, Georgia - 071412BT metaG (version 2) | ecosystem: Environmental > Aquatic > Marine > Intertidal zone >...
CAGTTTCTCGGCATCACAGTCGGGACAGAGCCAGACGACCTTCATGCCCTGGATGGAGAGTTGCGTGCCTCGGCTCTTGTCGAGGATTGCTTGCAGCGCATCTCGGAGGTCGGTGCGTCCACACGTGTCGCACTGAGGGGTGAGGTCGCGGGCCCAGACCGTTCCGCAGGTTCCGCAGGTGATCTCGATCGTGCCGTCGACGTCGCGACCGTCGAGATCCTCGTCCTCGTCACAGGTGGGGCACACGACCAGCGGCATCGCCCCGACGGTACCGTCTGGTTCCTGGCAGCAGTGCCCTGTTGGGCGTTGCACAGCATCGACTCGAATTGCCTAGGGTCCAGGCATGACTGATGTCCCGGATTTTCGATCGACCACCGTCGAAGCGCTTGCTGCCTCCGTTCGCAGCGGGGAACGCTCGGCCCGTTCGTTGACCGACGCGGCCCTCGATCGGATCGAGGCCGGAAACGTCGAGCTGAACGCCTTCGTCGCGATCGATGCCGAGGCGGCGCAGCGTCAAGCCGATGCGATCGATGAGCGACTCGCAGCGGGGGAGGACGTCGGTCCGCTCGCCGGGATTCCGATCGGTGTGAAGGACCTTGCGGACGCTGCCGGTTTCCGCACGACGCGGGGCGCCGCTCACCTCGCCGACAGTGCACCGGCGACCCACGACGCCACCGAGGTTGCCCGACTCCGGGCGGCGGGCTGTGTGGTGATCGGCAAGACCAACACGCCAGAAGCGGGCTTCGTCGGCGACACGTACAACCCGACCTTCGGGCCGACCCGCAATCCGTGGAACACCGAACGTTCACCCGGCGGTTCGTCGGGAGGTACCTCGGCGGCGATCGCGGGCGGACTCGTCCCGCTTGCGACCGGCTCGGACGGCGGCGGGTCCATCCGGATCCCGTCCACCGTCTGCGGCCTGTCGGGCTTCAAGCCGAGCCAGGGCCGCATCCCGCACGGTCCGGCACCGATGGGCGCCGCCGACCTGTCGACCGTCGGGCCGATGGCGCGTCGGATCCGCGATGTCGCACTCGCTCTCGACGTCGTCGTCGGCCCGAGCGCCGATGACCTGCGATCACTCCCACACCCGGGAGCGTCGTTCCGGGCGGTCTGCGACGCTCCGCAGGCACCGAGGCGCCTGCTGTACTGCGCGTCGACCGACGGTACCTCCACGGTCGACGACGAGATCGCTGCCCGCACCGCCGAGGCAGTCGACACCGTCCGGGCCGCCGGGGTCGAGGTCGTCGAGGTCGATGGCGTGCTGCCCGATGCCTTCTCCCCGTTCCTCCTGTTGTTCTTCGGCGGCATGGTGCCTGCGTATCGCCATCTCATGGGCACGGACGCCTTTGATGCCGTCACTCCCGACCTGCAGCGCATCCTGCTCATGGCCGACGAGCGGCTCACTCCCGACTCGATCGAGGAGGCCCGCAAGGAGGCGCAGGCCAACTCGGTGATGCTGGCCGAGGCGATGGTCGGGTTCGATGCGCTCATCACCCCGACGGTGATCGGCCACACGCCAGTGTCCCAGCGGGGCGGCGTGATCAACGGCAACGAGGAACTCGGGTGGGTCGGGAACACCTTTGCGTTCAATGTGACCCGCCGACCGGCCGGCACCACACCGATCGGCCTCACCGCCGACGGGATGCCGCTTGGACTGCAGATCGTCGGCCACCAACTCGACGATCTGCGAACGGTCGAACTCACGGCCTGGGTCGAGGACGTGTTCGGCCTTGACCTGGTCGCTCCATTTCCCGCATGACCAGCGTTCGCGTCGAGGGTCACGACCATGTCGTGGTGACGGTTGCCGACGTCGAACGCTCGCTCACCTGGTACCGCGACCTCCTCGGACTCAAGGTCGAGCGGGAAGCCGAGTGGCGGGCTGGCGAGGTGCCGTTTCCGTCGATACGTATCGACAACGGTGCCGTTATCGACCTCCTCGCCGGCGAACGCACCGGCCAGAACATCGATCACGTGGCACTCCGGGTCGCCGACGACACCGACCTCGATGCAGTGGCGTCATCCGGCGATTTCGATGTCGTCCGCGGGCCGATCTGGGTGTGGGGCGCGAAGGGTGAGGGATGGGCGTTGTACGTGCGTGATCCCGACGGCAACGTGATCGAACTCAAGCGGTACGGCGGTGAGCCGCCGCAGCGATGATCCCGGCCGCAGGGTCGGTGCCCGGGATGTGATCCGGTATCGTTTCGGTCTCTCGGGCCGTTAGCTCAGTTGGCTAGAGCGCTGCCTTCACACGGCAGAGGTCACTGGTTCGAATCCAGTACGGCCCACCACTCCCGGAAAGCCTGGCCGGCGACGGTTGCCAGCCGGTCAGAGCACGGTCGAGAGCCAGGCCCGAGCGTCGATCATCATCTCGATGGTCTGGCTGTGGGCCATCTCGTAGGCGTGATGGTCAAGGTTCCAGCCCCCGGCCTGCAGTGCCGAGATGACCTCGGCGGGTGCATCGGGTCCGATCACCGGGTCCTTGGTGCCCCACTGGAACAGCACGGGGCGCCCATCGCCATCGGCGAGATCGAACTCGAAATCCGGCGCGTCGGGGAGGCCGCAGCAGATCGCCCAGACACCGGCGTAACGAGGCGCGCCTGCCTTGCCCGCAAGCGCCAAGGACAAGAAGCCGCCCTGACTGAAGCCGCCGACCACACAGCGCTCCAAGGGCACACCGGCGTTGTCGGCCTCGTTGGCGATGAAGTCCTCAAGCATCTCGAGTGACGGAACAAAGCGCGACCAGTCGTGCTCGAAGGTCTGGACGTCGATCGTCCACCAGCCAGCGCCGTCGCCGTCGGGCATGTCGATCGGGCCACGGGGGGCGATCGCCGTGAAGCGTTCGTCGGGATCGACGAGGGGCACGTACGACGCCAAGTGGTGCTGTTCGGCTGTGTAGCCGTGCATGAGAAAGAGAAGACGGTCAGCGCCGTCGCGATCGATGCGGTACTGGGTCAGCGGCATGGAGGGAGTCTGGCACCTGAATCTCGGTGCCGGGGGAACGCCGTGGGCTGCAGCCGCCCGCCGATCGTCGGCGCAGGCCACTGCGGCCGTTCAGAGGAACTCGCCGCAGAAACGGCACTTGACCGCCGCCGCCTTGATGACCTCGGCGCAGTACGGGCAGCGTTTCGTGGCCTCAGGGTCGGCATCAACTGGGATGTCGGTTCTCTCGGCGACGGTTGCGTTTCGGAGTGCGTCGGCCACGCGGCCTGCACCCGAGGTCATGTTGTCGACCGTGACATCGCCGGAGCTGGTCGTGAGCGTGAGGGTCGACTGGAACATGCCCTCGTCGAGCACCACGGCACTGATCGAGTCAAGGTCGAAGCTCTCCACCGTCGACTCGGATGCGAGTGCCCGGACGGCCTGGCCGACAAGGATGACTCGAGTCTCGGTCATCACGATGTAGCCGAGCCCGTTGCCGATCTTGCCCTTGGCCGCCTCGACGACCACCTCGGTGTCACCGAGCTCCGCCATCAAGGTTCGGAACGGGCGGCGGCTCGTGAGACCGCTCTTGATCCCGCGCCCCGCCAACCAGCGGTCGAAGGTGTCGTCGTTGCGGGTCAGGCCGTGCACTGGTCGAACCCGGTGTACGTGTCGATCAGCGGCCGATGCTGACCGGCGTGGCGGTCAACTCTTCGGTCGGCGGATCGAAGCGGGTCAGGTCGATGCCGTCGACGGCGGCCTTGTACTCCTCGATGGTGGGCGTGCGCCCGAGCACCGACGACAGCACCACGACCGGTGTCGAGGCGAGCAGCGACTCGCCCTTCTTCTCATCGGAGTCGCGCACGACACGGCCCTGGAAGAGCCGGGTGGAGGTGGCCATCACCGTGTCGCCCGGCTCGGCTTTCTCCTGGTTGCCCATGCAGAGATTGCAGCCCGGACGCTCGAGATAGAGGATGTTCTCGTAGCCGGTACGGGCGACGCTCTTCGGGTCGGTGTCGTCGAACTCAAATCCGGCGTAACGGCTCAGCAGCTCCCAGTCGCCCTCGGCCTTGAGTTCGTCGACGATGTTGTACGTCGGCGGTGCGACCACGAGCGGCGCCTTGAACTCCACCTCGCCGTGTTGTGCCTCGAGGTTGCGCAGCATCTGGGCGAGGATCTTCATGTCGCCCTTGTGCACCATGCACGAGCCGACGAAACCGAGGTCGACCTTCTTGGTCCCGCCGTAGTACGACAGCTCACGGATGGTGTCGTGGGTGTAGCGCTTCGACGGGTCGTCGTTGTTCACGTCGGGGTCGGCGATCATCGGCTCGTCGATCTGATCGAGGTCGACGGTGAACTCGGCGTAGTACTTCGCGTCGGCGTCGGGAGCCAGCGGCGGGCGCTCACCGCTCTCGATCTCGGCGATGCGGGCGTTGGCGCGATCGACGAGGCCCTGGAGCACGGCGTTGGCGTTGTCCATGCCCTTGTCGATCATCACCTGGATGCGATCGCGGGCGATGACGAGCGACTCGACGAGGGTCTCGCTGTCGGAGATGTTGATCGAGGCCTTCGCCTTCATCTCAGCGGTCCAGTCGGTGAACGTGAACGCCTGGTCGGAGGCGAGCGTGCCGATGTGAACCTCGATGACCCGGCCCTGGAAGATGTTCTCGCCGTCGAACTCCTCCAGCATCTGCGCCTGGGTGGCGTGCACGACATCGCGGAAGTCCATATGGGCGGGCATGTCGCCTTTGAAGGTGACCTTGACCGATTCGGGAATCGGCATCGATACCTCGCCGGTGGCGAGGGCAAGGGCGACCGTTCCGGAGTCGGCGCCGAACGCCACGCCCTTCGACATGCGGGTGTGGGAGTCGCCGCCGATGATGATCGCCCAGTCGTCGACGGTGATGTCGTTGAGGACCTTGTGGATCACGTCGGTCATCGGGGCGTAGTTGTGCTCCGGGTCGCGGGCGGTGATCAGCCCGAAGTCGTTCATGAATTTCATCAGGCGAGGGATGTTCTCCTGCGCCTTGGTGTCCCACACCGAGGCCGTGTGGCAGCCCGACTGGTAGCCGGCGTCGACAATCGGTGAGATGACCGTTGAGGCCATCATCTCGAGTTCCTGGGAGGTCATCAGGCCGGTGGTGTCCTGCGAGCCAACGATGTTGACCTCGACTCGGGTGTACGACCCGGCGTGGAGCGTGGCGCCGGAGGTGCCGACGGCGTTGCGGTTGAAGATCTTCTCGACAGCGGTGAGGCCCTGGCCCTCGTGTGAGACCTCGTCGGACGGGGCGAACACCGCCGGGGTGTCGATGCCGAGCGTGTTGGCGGCGGAGGTCTGCAGCTTCTTGCCGAAGACGACGGCGTAGGAGCCTCCGGCCTTCATGAACTCGACCTTCTGCGGGGTGAACGCCGACGAGATGTCCATGACCTCGTTGCCGTCGGCGTCGATCAGTTTCCGGGTGCGGGTGTTGATCGTGAAGACCGAACCGGTATCGACCGAGTAGGTCTGTTCGAGAATCGCTTCACCGTCGTCGTCGACGATGAGCTCGCCGTCGGCGTCGAATTGGGTCACCCAGTTCTTCAGGTCGAGGCCGATTCCGCCGGTGACGCCGACGGTGGTGAGAAAGATCGGGGAAATGCCGTTCGTGCCGCCGACGATCGGGGCGTAGTTGATGAACGGCACGTACTCGCTGGCCTGCTTGCCGATCCAGAGGGCGACGTTGTTCACGCCGGACATACGCGACGAACCCACGCCCATCGTGCCCTTCTCCGCAACCAGCAGCACGCGCTTGTCGGGGTGGGCGGCCTGGAGGTCGAGCAGCGCCTGCTGCTGTTCCTTGTTGTGTTCGAACATGCTCTGGCCGTGCAACTCCCGGTCGGAACGGGAGTGGGCATCGGCGCCGGGGGAGAGCAGGTCGGTGGAGATATCGCCCACGCCGGCGACGAAGGTCACGACCTTGATCTCTTCGTCGATGTCGGGGAGCTCGGTGAAGAACTCGGCGTTTGCGTAGCTCTGCAGCACTTCGGTGGCGAGCGTGTTGCCGCCCTGGTGCGCTTCGGCCAGGCGGGCCATGTCCGCTTCGTAGAGGAAGACCTGAGTCCTGAGCACATCGGCGGCGGCTCGGGCCGAGTCCTCGTCGTCGCCGAGCAGGAGGTCGAGCAGAACTGCAATCGACGGGCCGCCCTTCATGTGCGAAAGCTGCTCGAACGCCGACTCGACCGAGATGCCATCGATGACGCGAACACCGGTGATCACATCCTTGAGCACAGCGGCTTTGAGGCCAGCAGCACTCGTGGTGCCGGGGAGCACGTTGTAGACGAAGAAGTCGAGGCAGTCGGTCCGGTGGGCGCTGTCAGGGTCGGACATGTGCACAACGATCTCGGTCAGCAGGTCGGCGCTGTCGATTGGCTTCGGATGGAGCCCGTGTGCCTTCCGGTCCTCGATCTCGTTCAGATAGTCGTCGTACAGGCTCATGACGTCGGTCTCGCTTTTGCTGCTGCGGTCGTCGGGAATCCCCGGAAACGGGGACCATCGTACCTTGTATTGAAGTTGTATTGGACCGATGTCGCGGCTTCCTCAGCCGTCGACATGGTCGGTGTTCACGCCGGTGTGGGTGGCGGACGCATCGTGAGGAGTAGTGCGGTGCCGAGCAGGCCGCTCGCGAGCGCAGTGATCTGGGCCGCGGTGTGACCAGAGGCATCGATGATCGCCCCGATGGTCGGCGGCCCAACGAGGCCGCCCACGCCGGCGGCCGTGTAGAGCGCACCGAGCACGCCGCCCATCCCGACGACACCGAACCGCATGGCGACCACGGCCGGGGACAGGGCGATGAAGCCGCCGTAGGCGACCCCGAGGACGACGGCGAAGAGGATCAGCGGGCTGTAGCTCGTATCGGCGACGATCCGCAGCAGCACACTGAGCGAGAGCACGAGGAACGACAGTTGGTACAGCCCGGTGATGCCGATGCGAGCGGCGACCGCACCGAAGCCGAACCGGTGCCGCCGACCGTGTCGATGTAGTCGGCGAGGAAGACGAAGGTGGTGAACAAGGTGATCGAGATCAGAATCGACGAGACATAGAGAATCAGAAGTCCACGCGACCCCGAATCGCCTCTCGGATCGGTACAGGTGACGCCGCCGAGGTGGGGGACGGTGACCTCCGATGGCAGCGACGGTCAGGAGCACGGCGGTCATGATCGCAAGCAGCCGATAGGCGTCACGCCAGCCCTGGTTGTCGATGACCCACTCGACCAGCGGCACCATGACGAGGGTTCCGGTGCCGATGCCGGCCACGACGAGGCCCAGCGCGAGCGTTCGCCTCGCTTCGAACCAGCCGCCGACCTTGGCGACCATCGGCACGTAGCAGCATGCAACACCGAACCCGACGCCGAGGCCGTACGTGAGGTAGCCGACCTGGAGCGACTCGACCTCGGCAGTGAGGAGGAGTCCGATGGTCATCGCCGTCGCGCCGAAGGCGACGACCCGGCGAGGGCCATGCCGGTCGGCGATGCGGCCGGTCACGATCCCGAGTGCGAAGTAGGCGAAGGTCGTCAGGGCGAAGAACAGCGCCGTTTCCGACCGGTCGGTGCCGAACTCATCAGCCATCGGGCCGAAGAATTCACCGAAGCTGTGGGCCACCCCGAACACCGTGAACATCGCCAAGAAGGCCGATGCCACGAAGACCCACGAGCGCGCCGAATCGACGCCGTGGATCGATGGGGGATCGGTAGTCGTGGACTCGCTCAGCGGCGAGTCACCTTCACCGGCATGCTCGCGTAGCCGTGGACGAACGACGAGAAGACCCGCTCGGGCTCAGCGAGCACCTCGATGGTGTCGAAACGCTTGAGCATCTCTTCCCAGAGCACTCGGAGCTGGAGTTCGGCGACGCGGCTCCCCATGCAGAAGTGAATGCCGTAACCGAAGGACAACTGCCGGTCGGCGTTCTCCCGGTCGATGTCGAGGATTTCGGGGTTGTCGAAGACGTCCTCGTCCATGTTGGCGGAGATGTACCACATGAGGAGCTGGTCGTCCTTCTTGATCTCTTTGCCGTTCAGGACGGTGTCCTTGGTGGCCGTGCGGCGCATGTAGGCCAGCGGTGTCTGCCAGCGGATGACCTCGGGGACGAACTTTTCGATCAGCGACGGGTCGGCCTTCAGCTTCTCGAAGTTCTCGGGGAACTTGTGGAGGCCGTAGACGCTGCCGGTCATCGTGTTGCGGGTGGTGTCGTTGCCGCCGACGATCAGCAACAGCAGGTTTCCGAGGTGCTCGAAGGCCGACATGTCCTTGGTGTGCTCGCCGTTGGCGAGCATGGTGACGAGATCGAAGCCGGCCTGGCCACGACGCTCGTCCCACAGCTTCTCGAAATAGGCGACGCACTCGAACAGCTCATCGATCTTCTGCTGCTGAGTTTCAACGACGCCACCCGGACCGGGGATGGCGAACACGATGTCGGACCAGCGGGTGAGCTTGCGGCGATCCTCCATCGGGAAGTCGAAGAGGGTGGCGAGCATGAGGGTCGTGAGTTCGATCGAGACCGTGTCGACCCAGTCGAACGCCTCGTCCTCGGGGAGTGAGTCGAGGAGGGCGGCGGTGCGCTCGCGGATCATCGGTTCGATGTTGCGAAGGTTGCTCGGCGCCGACACGCCGCGCACCGTCTTGCGCTGCTCGGTGTGGGTGGGCGGATCCATGGCGATGAACGGGGTGAGCTGCTGGGGGAGCGCTTCTTCCTGCATCTTCTCAGCCGACAGCCCGAGGGTGATGCCGCTGGCGGAGGAGTAGGTCTCCCAGTCGCCGTCGACGGCGCGGACATCGTCGTACTTGGTGATCGACCAGTAACGACCCGAGGTCTCGAGTTCGTTGAAATGGACCGGATCCTCGGCGCGCAGGCGAGCGAAGTGTTCCTGCCAGCGATCCTCGAGGAAAAGGTGGGCGTTGAGTGGGTTGACCTCTTCGATGGGCACGTCGTAGGCGCCGGGGGCGTTGCGGCCCTTCTCCGCCATCTCCATCTCGGGGGTGACCACGTCGGGGTTGAAGATCTGACGTGTCTCTTCGGCCATGTCGGTCATCGGGGGTGCTCCTCAGCTCAGACTTACAGTGTAATCGCGTCATGGGTGGCTCTTCCAGACCTGCTCGCCGGGGTTACGCTCCGCGCCATGAGGCACGACCGACTGGCTGCTGTTCGCACCGCCCTTCTGCGCGACATGACGATCGACATCGTCACGCTCGGCGCCCGAAGCGGCGAGTGGCGCACCACCGAGATCTGGTACGTCGTCGTCGACGGCCGGATCTACCTCTGCGGCACGCCCGGGGCCGGCGAGGACGAGCGCGAGTACGCACCTCGTGACTGGATCGCGAACCTCAAGGCCCATCCCGAGTTCCGCTTCGTGCTCAAGGAGTCGATCGAGGAGACCCTCGATGCCCGAGCCGTGATCGTCACCGATCCCGACGAGCGACGCCGCGTCTTCAGCGCCGATGTGACCGGGTGGTATCGCCGCCAGACCGGTTCTCTCGAGGCCCTCGTCGAGCACGGCCCGATGGTGCGAGTCGACCTGCTCGCTCCGGCTGCGGGCCTCGACCTGACAACGGCGGGTACGGTCCCACCACCGAGGGAGGTTTCATGACGATCACCGAGCAGATCATCGACACCGAGACAGCGGACGGCCCGATGGCCATCGTGCACGCGTCCCCGGAAGGCGGCAGCGCGAAGCGGGTGCTGATCTTCATGGACGCGCCGGGTATCCGCCCGTCGCTCGCGCACTTCGCCGCCATGCTGGCCGAGGCCGGCTACGAGGCGGCGATCCCCGACCTGTGGCATCGCCACGGACGCATGATCGGTTTCGACCCGGTCGACGACGCCGAGGCGAATCAGGCCAACCGGCTCAAGATCATGGAAATGCTCGGCACCCTCGACGACGGTCAGGTGCAGATGGATCGCAACGCTGCACTCGATGCGCTCGGGTGGACGGACGGACCCATGGCGACCATCGGCTTCTGTCTCGGCGCCCGGTATGTGCACAAGGCCATGCAGGAACTGCCGCACCGGTTCCCGACCGGTGCGATGTGGCATCCATCGTTCCTCACCGACGACACCGACGCGTCACCCCACCTCAGCGTCGACGCGATCGGAGAACTCTGGATCGGTATCGGCACCGCCGACAAGGTCCAGTCGATCGAGATGCACCAGCGATACCTCGAGGCCATCGAGGGGCTGGACAACATCACGCTGCAAATCTTCGACGGCGCAGACCACGGCTACACCTGGCCCGTCTCGCCGACGTATCACGAGGAAGCCGCGACGGTCGGTTGGAACGCCACCACCGAGATGTTCGATCGGGTGCTCGGCTAACCGAAAACCATGACGCCGTCGTCGACGGGTTCCTTGCCGATGAGCTTCATGTCCTCGCTCACCGATTGGGTGTTGAGCCAGGGGGCCCGATCGCCCTGCTTGGGCAGCATCGGCATCATTCGTTGCATGTAGCCGGCCGGGAAGTCGTCGATGAACGGGCGACGCGGCATGTCGAGATCGCTCGGGCGGAGACGCGGGGTGGCGGTGTCGGTGCCGGTGTTGCGCATGTGGTTGAGAAGCCGGCAGCCGTACTCGACGATGAGATCGGCCCGCAGGGTCCACGACGCGTTGATGTATCCGAAGACGGAGATCAGATTGGGGATCTCGGAATAGCCGAGGCCCTTGTAGGTCCAGAGTTCCGAGAAATCGATCTTCTCACCGTCGATGTCGAGGTCCATCTCGCCGATCGTCACGAGGTTGAGTCCCGTGGCGGTGACGATGATGTCGGCATCGATATGCGTGCCCGAATCGAGCTGGATTCCCGTCTCGGTGAAACGGTCGATGGTGTCGGTGACAACGTCGGCCTTGCCGGCGTTGATCGCCTCGAACAGGTCGGCGTCGGGCACGAGACAGACCCGCTGGTCCCATGGGTTGTACGACGGCGTGAAGTGGGCGTCGATCTGTTCCTGCGGCAGGTGCTTGGCGAGCTCGCTCAGCAGTCGTCGACGGACTCGGTCGGGGTTGGTGCGGGTCTGGCGATAGACGTACTCGCCGAAGCGCCGATTCTTCTGGCGGGTGAGTTCGAACGCTAGGCCATTGGGCAGCACCTTCCGGAGCGCGTTCGCGATCGGATCCTGTGACGGCGCAGACACGACCCAGGTTGGTGTGCGCTGCACCATGGTCACGTGCTCGGCCCGGTCGGTCATGGCCGGAACGAGGGTCACCGCAGTGGCCCCCGACCCGATGACCGCAACCCGCTTCCCGGCGTAGTCGAGATCTTCGGGCCATTCCTGGGGGTGGATGATCTGGCCACCAAACGTGTCGGCGCCGGGGAACTCGGGGGTGAAGCCCCCGCGGTACGAGTAGTACCCGGTGCACATGAACACGAAGTTGGTCGTGATCTCGAACGTGTCGTCACCGTGATCGACCGTGAGTTTCCATCGCCGGTCGCTCCATGACCAGTGTGCGTTCGAGATGCGATGGTCGAATCGAATCTTCTCCCGGATCCCGAACTCGTCGACCGTTTCGTTCAGGTAGTTGAGGATCGAAGGACCGTCGGCGATCGCCTTCGGGTTGCTCCACGGCTTGAACTTGAAGCCCAGCGTGTGCATGTCGCTGTCGGAGCGGACACCGGGATAGCGGAAAAGGTCCCAGGTGCCGCCGAGTGTCGACCGTCCCTCGAGGATCGCGAACTCGCGGTCGGGGCACATGGTCTGCAGGTGGTAGGCTGCAGAAATGCCGGAGATGCCGGCGCCGACGACGACGACGTCGAGGTGCTCGGGGGAGACGCTCATCACGAGAAGCCTACGGCGGCATCGCAGACCGACCCCCATTCGTCTCGCCGGCCGCTGCGGTCGATCAGGAGCGGGGCACCTTCCAGTAGCCACGGATCGTCGTGTGTGAACGAGGAGTGGCCCGCTCGTCGAAGAGGTGGGTGCGGATCGCCTGCATCGACGCGGCCTCGCCGGCCGCCCAAATCCGAGTGCCGCCCGTCACGGTGGTGCCCGCAACCGCTCGGCGTAACGAGGTGCCAGGTGGTTCGGTATCGACGGCGGGATGCCACACCACGGTCGCGGACGGGTGGTCGGGCAACGTCAGGCGAGCGTCGGGACGCTCGATCTCGAGATGGACGTCGACCTCTATCGATCCCGGGATAACCCTGAGGAGCTGTTCGATCGCAGGGATGGCGGTCTCGTCCCCGAGCAACACGTAGCGGGCTGCTGATTCGTCGATGGTCTCGCCGCGGCCGGGCCCCGAGATCGCACACGGGTCGCCGGGCGACGCTGTCTCGGACCAGTCGGCGATCGCTCCGCCCCGATGCCGAACGATGTCGATGATGAGCTCGTGGCCGTCGAGGTGCACCGGGGTGAAGGTTCGGAGCGCGGGCCGGCGGCCATCGGCGAGGAGGAATTCGTTGCCGTTCCACGTCGGCAGCTCGAAGGTTTCGCCCGGCCAGGGGACGAGCAGTCGCACGCTCGCCGCCGGTTCTGGCAGCTCGAGTCCCTCAAGTTCGACCCCTCCAACGACGACCCGCATCATCCGGACCGATCGTGGCTCGGTGTGGAGCACGGCGAGACGGCGGAGCGGCGGGGGTTCGCGGCGGAGGCGGGCGGGGGCGTCGCTCATGGCCAGATCCTGCCACGGCCGATGCGCCGAGTGGGCGGGACGCATCCGGTCGCGCGCTGCCGAACGTAGATCCGGGCATGGCCAGCATCACCGCGACTCTTGATACGCCTGTGGTTTCCGACGATCGGATCGATCGCCTGCGACGGTTCAACCTCGTCATGGGTGTGCTTCACCTGGTCTCGGGTGGGTTCATGCTGCTCGTCAGCAACGACTTCTCCCTCCCGGTCACCTCCTTCGCCACCAACGGACCGCCGGGAACCCCGCTCGCCGATGGCGAGGTCGTTGAGGCGTTCTCGTACCCGCTCGCCGTCGGCACCGCCGGCTTCTTGCTCCTGTCCGCCGTCGCTCATCTCTACGTCGCAACGCTCGGGTTCTCGTTCTATGCGAGCGAGCTGCGTGCCGGCCGCAACCGGATCCGTTGGGTCGAGTACGCGGCGTCGTCGACGCTCATGATCGTGTTGATCGCCTCGGTGGTCGGCATCTACGACGCTGGTGCGCTGCTCGCGATCGCCGGGGCGAACATCGCCATGATCTTGTTCGGCTGGCTGATGGAGACGGTCAATCAACCGGGCCGCCCGGTGTACTGGTCGCCGTTCTGGTTCGGCTGCATCGCAGGTATTGCGCCCTGGAAGGCGGTCACCGCCTCCGTGTGGATCAGCGTCGCCGTCGCCGACGACGGCCCGCCCGGATTCGTCTATGGCATCCTCGTGACGATCTTTCTCGCCTTCAACTGCTTCGCCCTGAACCAGTGGCTGCAGTACCGCGGCAAGGGGCGTTGGGCCGATTACGCCCACGGCGAGACCGTCTATATCTGGCTCAGCCTGATCGCCAAGAGCCTCCTGGCCTGGCAGATCTGGGGCAACACCCTCATCGAATAGTCAGCGGCGAACGGCGACGACCGGCCTGTGGCCGATCACCGGTCGGCCCTCCGGGTCACTCAAACTCGGGGGCTCGTTTCTCGACGAAGGCAGCGACCCCTTCGAGCCCGTCGGCGCTCGCCATCGCCTTGGTGATCATCGCCGCCTCGAACTCACCGGCGGTCTCGAGCGTGGCGTCGATGCCGTTGTAGACCACCCGCTTGGCTTCCCCGAGCGCCGACGTGGCGCCTTGCGCGAGGGTCGAGGCCAGCTCGATGGTGGCGGTGTCGACATCGTCGTCGGCGACAACCCGGTTGACCAGCCCCCAGCTCTCGGCCTCCTCGGCGGAGAGGACCCGGTTGGTGAGGGTGAGGTCGAGCATGCGGCGCAGCCCGATGTGTCGGGTGACGAAATACGACGACGTGCCGTCGGGGGTCACGCCCGCTCGGGTGTAGGCCATCGTGTACTTGGCGCTCTCGCCCGAGACCACGAGGTCGAAGGCGCTCATGAGACTCATGCCCGCACCGCCGGCGGCACCGCGCACACCGGCGACGAACGGCTTCGGGGTGTGGTTCATCATGTGAATCGCGGCATGGAAGTCGATCAGCATGTCGTGGGCGTTGCGGGCCATCTGGTCGCCCCAGGCGTGGAACAGTTTCAGATCGCCACCGGCGCAGAAGACCTTGCCCTCGGCGGTGATGGCCACGGACTTGACGCCGTCGTCGTAGTGGATGCGCAGCATCGCCTCGCGCAGCTCACGGGCGAAGGTCGGACTGACGGCGTTTGCGCCCTCGGGGCGGTCAAAGTGCAGTCGTCCGACACGATCCTGGACTTCGTACGTAATGGTCTCGAACTCCATGACGCGCACCGTAGTGCGCCGTGGTGTCATCGACCCAAGAGCAGACGATCTCGACCCGCGAGCGTCGAAGCCCGGACCGGGGTGATGGCCACCAGAGACGGACTGCCCCCAGGCGAAGAGCATGGTCGACACAGTGGAGCGGTGGGTCTTACGATGCCGCAGCCAACGAGGGCACCAACAACAGGGGGACGGCCATGAAGGTCGGGTTCATCGGTCTCGGCAATGTGGGCGGCAAGCTCGCCGGTTCGTTGCTGCGCAACGGCTACGACCTGATGGTCAGAGACCTTGATCGGGAGGTGGCGCAGCCCTTCGTCGACGCCGGCGCAAGGTTCGCCGAGTCACCCAGGGACATGGCCGAGCAGTGCGATCTCGTCATCACGTGTCTGCCGTCGCCTGCCGCGTCGGCGGCGGTCATGGAGGCCGAGGACGGGCTGCTCGCCGGATTCGGCCCGGGGAAGATCTGGGCCGAAATGTCGACTACCGATGAGGCCGAGGTGAAGCGTCTCGGCGCCAAGGTGATCGAAACTGGTGCGTCACCTCTCGACTGTCCGGTGAGCGGTGGCTGCCACCGCGCCGCTACCGGCAACATCGCCATCTTCGCTGGCTGTGACCGAGACGTCTTCGAACGGATGCTGCCGGTACTCACCACCCTCGGCCGTCGAGTGCTCCATACCGGCGAACTCGGCTCGGCGTCGGTGCTCAAGGTGCTGACCAACTATCTCGCCACCGCCAACCTCATCACGTGCGCCGAGGCACTCGTCACCGCCAAAGCCGCAGGGATGGATCTCAACACCACCTACGAGGCGATCGCGATCTCATCGGGCAATTCGTTCGTCCACGAAACCGAGAGCCAGGTGATCCTCAATGGCAGCCGCGACATCAACTTCACCATGGACCTCGTCATGAAGGACATCTCGCTGTTCCAGGCGATCGCAGACCGACACAATGTTCCGCTCGAAATGAACCCTCTGATGATGCAGATCTTCCAGGACGGCATGGAGCGTTTCGGCCCTCGCGAGTGGTCGCCCAACATCATCAAGCGGCTCGAGGAGGCCACCGGACTCGACATCCTCGCTCCCGGCTTCCCGGCGGAGATGGTCGACCTCGAGCCCGAGGAGCCCGGCTACGAGGTCATCCCCACTGGTCGCCGCTGAGTGGTAGGGCGGGCCAGCTCAGTTCAGTCGGGCGCGGATCCACTCGCAGACCTCGGCCATCGACGCCCGGGCCTCAGGGAGTTCGCGGTAGAACTCGAAGACGTGCCACATGCCCTCCCAGATCCGGAGGGTCACGTCGACGCCGTCGCTCCGCATCCCAGCCGAGATCCGAACGCCGTCCGAGAGCAGGAGATCCCGAGTCCCCGTCGTGATGAAGGTGGGTGGCAAGCCGGTGAAGTCGGCGTGCACCGGCGAGACGAGAGGATCGTCGACCGCAGCATCGCCCCGGTAGAGGTCGGCCATCACGCGCAGCTCGTCGTTGTCGAGCACGAGGGTCGGGTCGCGGTTCGTTTCGTGACTGTCGCCGCCGAATGCAAGGTCGCCCCACGGCGACAGCAGCGCAAGCGCATCGGGGAAGCGGAGTCCGGCGTCTCGGACCCGTTGCATGAGTGCGAGGGCGAGATTCCCGCCCGCAGACTCTCCCGCAACCACCACCGGACCGTCACCGATCTCGTCGAGGACGCCTCGATACGCCGTCTCGGCAGAGTTCACCGCAGCGGGGTACGGCTGTTCCGGCGCCAACGGATACCGAACGGCGATCACCCGTGCGCCACCGTCGACGGCCATCGGTGCCGTGATGACGATGTCCTCCTCAGGTGAGCCGACCGTGTGTCCACCACCGAAGAAGTAGACGATCGTGCCGGTCGGCGTGTCGCCCGTGACCTCGAGACACGGCACACCGCCGACCTCGATCTCTCGCTCGTTCGGCGCGAACTCGGCACGGGCCGCCGCCATCGACGGCTCCCAGTCCGAGCGGACGGTGGCCCGGACCTCCGCAGCGTTGTCGAGATTGATCGGCGCCCGATCCGTCGGCGGGTTTGCGGCCAGCCAGGCCCGTGCCTCGGCACTGACACCGGATCGCGACCATGTTCCGGGGGACTTCATGCCCCTACAGCTACCATCACCGCCCATGCGTCCGCAGAAGATGGTGACCCTCGATGTTGAGGGCGTGCTCATTCCCGAGGTGTGGGTCAACCTCGCCGAGCGGACGGGCATCGACGAACTCACGCGCACGACACGGGACGAACCCAACTACGACACATTGATGAACTACCGGCTCGAAATCCTCGAGCGGGAGGGCGTCACGATGGGCGACCTGCGGGACGTGCTTGCCGAGATGGGTCCGCTCGACGGCGCCCACGAGTTCCTCCAGAGCCTTCGCGACCAGTACCAGGTCATCTTGCTGAGCGACACGTTCCAGCAGTTCGCCTCGCCGCTGATGAAGCAGCTCGGCTGCCCCACGATCCTGTGTCACCAGCTGCGGGTGAAGGACGATCGCATCGTCGACTATGTGCTCCGCATCGACGATCACAAACGCCGTTCCGTCGAGGCGTTCCGCTCGCTGAACTACCAGGTGGTCGCCGCCGGCGACTCCTACAACGATCTCTCGATGATCCGAGCCGCCAACGCCGGGGCGCTGTTCCACGCCCCACAGAACGTCATCGACGAAAACCCCGACCTGCCGGCCTTTGACTCCTACGACGAGCTGCGGGCGTGGATCGACTCGAGTGATCCCAGCCCGGGAACCTAGGCGTCGATGACCGGCACCTGCGCCATCGCCTCGGCGATCGCGTCGTCGCTCAGGTCGTAGTCGACCATCTCGCCCGAGAGGAAGCTCTCGTAGGCGGCGAGGTCGAGGTGACCGTGGCCGCACAGTGCGGTGAGGATCACACGCTCTTCGCCAGCCTCCTTGGCCCGATTGGCCTCACGGATCGCAGCCGCAATCGCATGGGTCGGCTCCGGGGCGGGGACGATGCCTTCGGTGCGGGCGAACTGCAGCGCACCGGTGAAGCACTCGGTCTGGCCGATCGCCTCGGCCTCGACGAGGCCCATCTCGTACAGGTGTGAGACCAGCGGCGACATGCCGTGGTAGCGCAGTCCGCCGGCGTGGATCGGATCGGGGATGAAGTTGTGCCCGAGGGTGTGCATTTTCACGAGGGGCGTCATGCCGGCCGTGTCGCCGAAGTCGTAGCGGTACTCACCCTTGCTCAGTGACGGGCACGCCGCCGGCTCGACGCAACGGATCGTCGGGTTCATGTTGCCCTTCAGCTTTTCGCGAAGGAACGGGAAGCTGAGACCGCCGAAGTTCGAGCCGCCACCGGTGCAGCCGACGAGCACGTCGGGCTGTTCGCCGACCTTGGCGAGCTGGAGCAGTGCCTCCTCGCCGATGATCGTCTGGTGCAGCAGCACATGGTTGAGAACCGAGCCGAGGGCGTACCGGGTGGTGGGATCCTCGACCGCCATGGCGACAGCCTCGGAGATCGCGATGCCGAGCGAGCCCGGATGATCCGGATCCTGAGCCAGCAGCTGGCGACCGAAGTCGGTCTTGTCGCTCGGTGACGGGTGCACGGTCGCTCCCCAGATCTCCATCATCGTCTTGCGGTACGGCTTGGCCCGGTACGACGCCGCAACCTGCCACACCTCGCACTCGATGCCGTATTGGGCGGTGGCGAACGCAAGGGAGCTGCCCCACTGACCAGCGCCGGTCTCGGTGGTGAGCTTCGTGATGCCCTCTTGATGGTTGTAGAAGGCCTGCGGCACGGAGGTGTTGGGCTTGTGGGAGCCGGCCGGACTCACGCCTTCGTACTTGTAGTAGATGCGGGCGGGGGTATCGAGCAGCTCCTCGAGGCGCCGCGCGCGGAACAGCGGGCTCGGGCGCCACAGCTTGTACACATCGAGCACCCCGCCGGGGATGTCGATGTAGGAGTCGGTGGAGACCTCCTGCATGATCAGCGCCATCGGGAACAGCGGGGCGAGATCGTCGGGCCCGATCGGCTCGTGGGTGCCGGGGTGAAGGGGCGGGGGTGGCGGCGTCGGCAGATCCGGGATGACGTTGTACCACTGGGTTGGCATCTCAGATTCGTCGAGCAAGATCTTGCTGTAGTCCGCAGCCATGGGCACCTCTTTCGCGTCGTTGGTAGCCAAGTTCCTACACCACCCTTCCGTCGGAGGCCACCCTTCCGTCGGACACCACCCTTCCGTCGGAGGCCACCGTGCACGGGGCTGGGTGAGGTGCGCCTGATCAGATGAGATGGAAGAGGTGGTCGCCGTCGTAGGCGGCGTCGGGGTTGTCGCGAACCCGACGGTCGAGCTCGTGAGCGTCGTCGCCCACGAGGATGCGCCAGCGGCCGCCGAGCACGCCGGCGAGAATGACCGAGGCTGCCTCGGAAGCGGTCATCGGAGCCTGCTCTTCGAACATCTGGTCGACGGCGATCATGAACTCCGCCACCTCGGCGGTGGGTTCGACTGTGGCGTGGCGCAGGGAGTTGGCGACGATCTTCGTGCCGATGTGGCCGGGCATGACGACGTGAGCCGAGACGTGTGGGGCGTGCACCTGGAGGTCGGTGATCAGGGCTTCGGTGAAGCCCTTCACGGCGAACTTCGACGCCGAGTACGCGGTGTGGGGACGGTCGGGTCCGACGGATGCATAGAAGCCGTTGACGCTCGACGTGTTGATCACCGCGCCCTCGGATGCTGCGGCGACGAGTGGCAGGAAGACGCGACAGCCGAGGTAGACACCGCCCCAGACGACATCGAAGGTCCGTTCCCACGCAGGCCGCTCGGTCTCGAACATGGAGCCACCGCCCGCAATGCCGGCGTTGTTGAACAGCAGGTGGATGTGCTCGGTGTCGAAGCCCTCGACGATGGCGTCACGGAACGCCTCGAGATCCGCTTCCTTCGACACGTCGGCCATGTGGGTGAGCACCCGGACGCCGGGTGACTCCTCGGCAACCATCGCCGCCGTCTCGGCCATCGTGTCGGGCGAGAGGTCGCAGAAGGCGACATCGCAGCCGCCGGCCGCAAGCTGTCGAACGAGCTCGCGGCCCATGCCGGTGCCGCCGCCGGTGACAACAGCGATCTTGCCGGAAAGATCAGTGATCATCAGGAACTCCAGTTCACCCGCACGGGAAGGTGCTTGTAGCCGTGTACGAAGCTGGCCGAGACGACACTGCGGTCGCCGGCCGGTTCGATCGAGTCGATGCGTTCGACCATCTGCTCGAGCAGGGCGGCGATGCTCGCCTTCGCCAGATGGGCACCGAGGCAGTAGTGCTCTGCCCAGCCGAAGCCGAGATGTCGGTTGGGGGTGCGGCCGACATCGAAGCGGTCGGGATCGTCGAACACCTCCTCATCGCGGTTGGCGGCGCCGTAGAACATCGCCACCGCCTCGCCCTCGCGGATCAGGGTGTCGTCGAGCTGGTAGTCGCGAAGCGCCGTGCGTTTCATGTAGTTGACCGGGGCCGTCCAGCGCACGATCTCCTCGACCGCCGTCTTGATCAACGACGGGTCGGCCTTGAGTCGAGCGAACTCCTCGGGGTGATCGAGGAATGCCGCCATCGCGCCGGAGAGCGAGTGGCGGGTCGTGTCGTGGCCGGCATTGAACACGATCAGGTAGTAGCCGAGCGTCTCAACGAGACCCATCGGTTCGCCGTTCTCGAGGGTGGCGTTGGCGAGCAGCGAAGCGAGGTCGTCGCGGGGGTTGGCGCGCCGGTCCTCAATGATCGTGTTGAACATGGTGAAGAACTCCATGCCGAGTTCCGCCGAGGCGGCGACCCGGTCCTCACCGGGGCGCCCGACGTCGGGATCATCGAAGGCGAACAGCTGCGAGGTGAGTTCAAGCAGGCGATCCTCATCGGCCTCGGGCACGCCGAGGATCGTGCAGAGGACGCGCAGCGGATGCCGCTGCGCGACGAGCTCGACGAAGTCGACCGGCTCGTCGCCGTGCTCGGCGAGACGATCCATCATCAAGGTGGCCGTGTCGGTGACGATCTCGTCGAGGCGCGTGATCCCCCGAGGCGTGAAGAACCCGCTGGCGACCTTGCGGAACGTGCGATGGTCGGGCGGGTCCATCGAGATGATCACGCGCATCTGGTTGAAGGGGTTCGACTCGTCGGCGATGACGTCCATCTGGTCCTTGCGGAACAGGATGATGTTGCCCGCTGCGCTCGAGAAGGCGTCCGGTTGCGACGAGATCTCCGTAATGTGGCGGTGCTTCGTGATCGCCCAGAACGGCTGCACATTGTCGGCGTCGGTCATATGGACCGGCTCGTTGGCCCGAAGCCATCGCCACTCCTCGTACGGGAAGCTTCGCTCGCCGTACTCGTGGTTGAGCACAAGCCGATTGTCGAGGTTGTCGGGCGCCATCGTCATGCGCCGATCGTAGGTTCGACGGCTCCCCTGAGCGAAAAGCGTCCTCGTCGAGTGGAACCTTCGGGCGTCGCATCGTTCGACGCGATCGACCGAGGGCGAGTAAGACGAGGGGCATGGCGACCCCACGACAACCCGGCCTCGAAGCGGTCTTCACCAACCGAGGTGACGACGACGAAATCCCCTACATCAAGGTTCGCAGCCAGCGAAACGCCGACGGGACCGACGTCCACGTCTGGGAGAAGTGGGTCGCATTTAACGTCGACCCGCTTTACCTCGCCCTGTTCGCCCGCTACGACCCCGGCATGATCGTTCGTCACCACGGCCACCACAGTCCGCACACGCTGCTCGTGCTCGGCGGGTCGATTCGATGTGGTGATGTCGACCTCG